>Ga0210057_1000062_pt1 | contig 227212 bp, 241 predicted proteins | sample CryGeyCG2114_010_2_FD_183968 | JGI IMG/M metagenome (GOLD analysis project Ga0210057, IMG submission 183968) | Groundwater microbial communities from aquifer - Crystal Geyser CG10_big_fil_rev_8/21/14_0.10 (SPAdes) (version 2) | ecosystem: Environmental > Aquatic > Deep subsurface > Groundwater...
AAGCAAACAAACATCCATTCATATTTTTTGAAGGGTATGGACGGGGTGAGAGTTCGAGAATGCGGTTTTAGCTCGGAATCTGTAACGTCAAAAATATGAAAAAATTTAATAAGGTTTCAGCGGGTATACTGGGTCTTGTGCTCATGCTCGGTATCGCTGGACCAACGCCAGCTTTTACGGCTGGTCCCGCATCGGTTGATCTTTTGACAGCCGGTAATTTTGTCATTCTGTCAAAAACAGGTATTACGAATACCGGAGGTCACACTACTGATATAACAGGAGATATCGGATCAAGTCCGATTAGTGGAAGTGCTATGGATAATGTGTTTTGTTCAGAAATAACAGGAACAATATACGGAGTAGACGCTACGTATGTGGGTAGTGGCAGCCAAGTGTGTTTTGCCGGAAATCCACCACTGTCCAACAAGACACTGGTTGACGATGCGATAATCGACATGGAAGCCGCGTATGCCGATGCTGCCGGAAGAACTATTCCAACGGCAACAGAATTGGGTGGTGGAAACATTGGTGGCATGTTGCTTGCGCCAGGACTCTATAAGTGGAGTACAAATGTGACCATACCAACAAACGTTATTCTTTCAGGTGGCGCAAGTGATGTATGGATATTCCAAATAGCAGGAGATCTCAATATTGCATCCGGCGGCAGCGTCGCTTCTGGTGTTAAAGTTATTCTCACTGGCGGAGCCAGTGCATCGAATATCTTCTGGCAAGTCGGTGGTCCAACCGGTGCAACCTTGGGAACGTACTCTACTTTTAATGGAAATATATTAAGTGCGAAACAAGTGATTATGCAGACGGGTGCCGTACTAACCGGCCGTGCGTTAGCTCAAACGCAGGTAACACTTGATGCTAACGTTATTTCACTCACTTCTAGCAGTCCTGCGCAAGGCACGCTCCATGTGGTGAAAACAGTTATCAACGACAATGGTGGAACTGCAGTCGCGTCTGACTTTACGCTTGCAGTGGCTGGTACCAATGTGTCCAATTCTTCTTTTGTTGGTTCAGAGAGTGGTGTGAACGTGACCCTAGATGCCGGTTTCTACGAAGTAACAGAACCGGTTGTTCCGGCCGGATACACACAGACAGGTTCTGGTTGTGTGGGGACTATTGCTGCAAATGAAGTAAAAACATGTACCATTACTAACGATGATGATGCGCCACGTCTTATTGTAAACAAGGTAGTGATTAACGACAATGGCGGCACCAAGTTGATTTCAGCATTCCCCCTTTTTATTGATGGCAGTGGCGTGACTTCGGGAGTGGTGAATACAAGCAGTGTCGGATTGCATACGGTTTCTGAAACTGTTGATGATGGGTATACTGCTACCTTTGGCGGTGATTGCGCTTCAGACGGCACCATCACTCTTGTGGTGGGTGGCGTAAAAACCTGTACGATTACTAACGATGATGTTGCGCAACCGACAACCGGAGGCGGCGGCGGGACTTACTATCCGCCCGTGCCACCACTCATTGAATTAGTGAAGGTACCAAGCCCGCTAGCACTTCCTGCCGGATCTGGTTTGGTAACATACACGTACACGGTTCGTAACATTGGAACGGTTTCAGTATCTGATGTGACACTGGTCGGCGACTCGTGTAGCCCCATAACATTGGTTTCTGATGACGCAAACGGGAATGTTCGAATTGAAGCGAATCAAGAACGGGTTTACACGTGTTCCACAAACCTCACAAAAACTCACACGAACATTGTAACCGCAACCGCATGGTCGAATGGTATTAGCACAAGCGATACCGCAAGCGCTACCGTTGTTGTTGGTGTTCCGATTGTGCCGCCATTGATTCACGTTACCATCACGCCAAGTAAATTTGTGCTTAATGATGGAGAGGGTATGGTTACGTATACCAGTAAAGTTACCAATCCGGGATCGGTCGCGATAAGCGACATCCGGCTTTCTAACGATAGTTGTGGTCCAGTGACATACATTTCTGGTGACGTGAATGGCGACACAAAACTTGATACTAGTGAGACATGGATCTATACCTGTCAGACAAATCTCGCCAAAACTACAGTAAGCACGGTGTCCGCAGAGGGTACTGCCAACGGCCTGTTGTCTAAAGACGTTGCGTTTGTTACGGTGGTGGTTAGTGATATTGCCGCCTCGATATCTAGTACTGCGCCTCTGGCAACAACCATTACTTCCCCGGCGCCTACTACAACTCCGAAACTTCCCAATACAGGACTCACTGCTCGTGGAAGCATTGTTGCATGGAGTAGCATTATAATTGCTGGAATTTTTGGTGCTTTGACCTTCTTCTCTGTTGTTCGAAAAAAAAGAAAAGTCTGAAAAGTTAGATGCGAATAACCGCACACTCCAGTCAAGTACTTGCCTGGAGTGTGCGGTTACAGGCTTCTTTTGCACGCATGCAGCAGAATATTTTACTCAACCGTATAGTAGCAGTCGCGGCAGCGTTGTCATCTGCCGCCCTTTTTGGATTAATGCTTTTTGTGGTGCTCTATGCGCATAATGTTTCAAAAAGTTTGGTCGAGATTGAACCTGTATTACTTGTTGAAGATTCTGTAGCGCTGCCAACTCAAGAACAGTCCGGCGTCGCCCTGCCGTCGCGTTTACGAATTCCAAGTATAGATATTGATGCTCCGATTGAGTATGTGGGCCTTACGTCGGATGGAGCGATGGACGAGCCCAAAGGACCAACTGAGGTGGTGTGGTACAACCTCGGACCGCGTCCTGGTGAAAATGGAAGTTCTGTTATTGCCGGACACTATGGCTGGAATAATAATACATCAGCGGTGTTTGATAATCTGCATACTATACGTACGGGTGATAAAATATATATAGAAGACGAAGCGGGCGCGCAGGTTGCTTTTGTTGTTCGAGAAATTCGGATATACGACCGAAATGACGATGCTTCTGATGTGTTCACGTCGAGCGACGGAAAAGCACACCTAAATCTCATTACATGTACAGGTGCTTGGATTCATGTTGAGAAAACTCGCGCTGATCGCCTCATTGTGTTTACTGATATGGTTTTATAGAGCATGCTTTGATACAAAAGAAAAGGTATCTCAAAAATACCCGCCTCAAGAGGCGGGTATTTTTTGGGGCGACTAGAGGGAATCGAACCCTCGTAACCAGGACCACAACCTGGTGTTCTACCATTGAACTATAGCCGCCTCGTCAGTCGCGAGCTGCAGGTTCGTGTCTTCCTCTCAAATGCACACATAACCTCGGCAGTAGCCTCGGCCCAAGCGTGCATTTGTAAAAAAGCATTCTGGTACCCCCGGCAGGAATCGAACCTACATTAGGGGATTAGAAGTCCCCTGTTCTATCCATTGAACTACGGGGGCACGGATGTGTACAGGTTTACCCGCGCGGCGCGGTATAGCTACTGGCCGTCAATCCACTTTCCCCAAAACACATGCAGCCAAAAGCGTTCATGAGCATAGTAGAGAAGTGTTTTTGCAAAGAATTCAACGGCGCCGATTGAGAGCGAGAGCGTTGCGCTGCCCGTGAAGTACCACACTAATCCAATGGTGGTGACTGATGAAATGACGCGCCAGGTGGCTGTTTTCAGCAGTGTGCGGATGGTGGTGCTTTTGATCGTTTGGTGTGTGTGTTCTTGTATCATGGATACCAGTCTATTTAACAGAAAAAGCAGGTTTTAGTCAACTCTTATTATTTTTTTCCTTTGGCGTGGAACGTGCGGTGAATGTCTTTGAGACGGCGGTCCGTGACGTGTGTGTAGATTTGCGTGGTGGTGATTGAGGCATGGCCGAGCATGGACTGCACCGCGCGGATGTCCGCGCCATTGGCAAGCAAGTCGGTCGCAAAGGTGTGGCGAAGGGTATGGGGCGTGATTTCTTTGGTAATGCCCGCGGCTCGGGCGTGTTTTTCGACGATGCGTTGAACTGACCGAGGTGTGAGGCCGATTGAACGCTGATCTTGTCTGCTTTTTGATTTTTGCGCGCGATCGTGGGATACAAAAAGCGCGGGTTCTGTGTCTTTTCGGGCGTTGACGTACGCTCTGATGGCTTCTTTTGCCGTATCTGATAGGAACACCATGCGCAGTTTTCCGCCTTTTCCGCGGATGGTGAACTCATCACGCTTCAAATGCACCAGTTCCCGGGTGAGTTTCGTGAGTTCGCCGACGCGCAAGCCCGTTGAGAATAAGGTTTCCAGGATGGCGCGGTCGCGCAATTTGATAATCTGCGTGGCCCGCATTTCTTGCGGCGAAGCGAGCAGGCGTTCAAGGTCTTCAGTATCCAAAAAATCCACTTCGCGCATTTCCTGCTTGGCAAGCTCTATTTTTTCGGGCGGCAAGGACTGAATGTCGTTGCGCGCGAGGTATTTCAAAAAGCTCCGCAAGGCAATCAAATGGTAATTCTGCGTTTTGGTGTTCAGCTGCTGTCCTGACCGAGGATCGTGATAACGATTCAGCCAAATGCGGTAGGATCGGACCAGGGGACTGGTGATGTTCTCGGGCGTTGGATTTTTCGCCCAGTGCGCGAACCGGTGCACATAGAGGTCGTAGTTCCGTAGTGTCGCTTCGGATCGGCCTTTTTCTATTTCCAAGTATTCGAGAAATTCAGTGATGTGTGAGGTAAGAGAGGGCATAGTGTGTTAATTGTACGACACATATCAATCCTTGACAAATCAGCGCGTAATGTGTAATATTGGTGCATTATTACGGTATCTTGGTATGCGTCTGATCGTCGCTTACTCGGATGCCGATATCATTAAGAATGAAGCTATGCTCGACAAGAAGAAAAAAGATCGAATTATTGCGAAATATAAGACCCATGACAAAGATACCGGGTCTCCTGAGGTGCAGATTGCTATTCTCACCGCAGAAATCAAGGAGCTCACTGAGCACTTGAAAGAACATAAAAAGGATTTCTCATCTCGCCGCGGTTTAATTAAGAAGGTGGGCCAGCGCAGACGGTTGGTGCATTACCTCCAGCGCGAGAATCCGGAATCATACGACGACATCACCAAGAAGCTCAAAATCAAGCGCCGTTCAGAGCACACGATTGAGGAGCAGGAGCCTATGGGCGAAGATGTCGCGGCCGAGGAAGAGGAAACGGAGGAAGAAGATGTTGAAGAAACTGAAAAGTAATTCATTCGGAGCCGCCCTTCCACAGGCGGCTCTTTGGTTTCGCGCCGCGCTCTGCGCAGTGTGCGTATTGCTCGTGCCTGTGGTTGCGAGCGCCGCAACGCCTCCGGCGCCGATTAATGTGACTGCCGCAAACAGCGAGCAGGGCGGCGTGCTGATTGCGTGGGAACGGCCGACTGCCGGGCTCGTGCTTACGTTCGCGGTGTATCGGTATACGGTTTCAGGGCAGGCGGGGTATCCTATTGCGGCTAACCTGTCCGCTGAAGAGTATCTTGATACCACCGCGCCGAACGGGCAAGCCTATTTTTACGCGGTACGCGCGGTGAACGCAGATAATGAACTGTCCACACTGAGCAATGAGGCGCGTTTGACCGTCAAAGATATTGTTCCGCCCGCATCACCGACTGCGGTCACCGCGACCAGCTCGTATGACGGAACCGTGTACATCAGCTGGCGGGGGCCGAATGAGGTTGTTGATTCGTATATTCTCTATCGTTCATCAAGCCCGGGTATTGCGGGTTCGCGCATCAAACAGGTACGCACCAATTCATACGTCGAGTATAATTTGCCCGGCGGACAGACGTTCTACTATTCCGTGGTTGCCATTGACGCGGCCGGCAATCAATCAAGCGAGAGCGCGCAGGGCTCAGTACTGGTGACCAATGAAAATGACCAGCCGCTCGCGGTATCGTCATTCGCGGCAACCGCAACCGGCAGAACCGGTGAAATATCATTGCAGTGGACCATACCGAGCAATACCAACTATGCTCACGCGCGTCTGTACCGAACGACTTTAGCCACCGCAGAAGGGTCGCTCATTGCGGATCAGGTGTACGGCACCGGCTATGTTGATCAAGGACTTGCGGATGGAACTGAATATTTTTACACGGTGCAGCCGGTCAGCAGGGGCGGCGTTGCACAGCAGACGAGTGAGTCAGTATCCGCGTCTCCGTACGTGTATGGCGCGAGCCAGAGCGCGCCGCCGCCGGTCATGAATGCGCGCGCGCGTGATCTCGGCACCGCACGCGCTATTGAGCTTTCCTGGTCAAATCCCGCGATTCATACCTATCAGCAGGTGAAAATATACCGCAGCACGTCACGCGCGGAGCGCGGAACCTTGGTTGTTTCAGGTTTGCGCGCGACGTCTTATACTGATACCTCAGACATCACATCTGACACTCGTTACTACTATACCTTTGTTACGGTTGATACGAATGGGACCGAAACTGAGACGCCGGTGGTGATTTCCGGGTTCGCGACCTACGCGCTTTCGGGCGAAGGCGCGGGGCATGACGCGGACGGGGATGGGTTGTCCGATGACTGGGAGCGCAACAACGGATTTCATCCGCGCGTCGCGGACTTGGTCGACGAGGATGCCGACGAGGACGGGTTAACGCTCGCGCAGGAGTATGCGCAGAACACCAATCCGTGGATTGCGGACAGCGACGGTGATGGATATAACGATGGCACTGAAGTCGCGAACGGGTTTAATCCGAACGGGAACGGCAGAATCGTGAGTGTCGAGCAGGTGCAGCAACGCGCACAGCCGGGAACGTTTGCCTATGGCGTCGCGCGCCTGAGCAGCCTGAGTGAAGAACAATCACTTGCCGCGCAGCTGCGCGGCGAGCTTGAGGGCGCGTTTGGCAGCGGCCGTATTCCTAATCCGCGCTCGCATTGGCCGACGCTCGTGAACTCATATATTTATGGCGGGTACACCGCGGCCGAGATTGCGCACACGTTGCGCTACGGTCCGGGCAAGGTGCATCCTGCTATTCCGGCCGTCACGTGGCGGCGGACGGCTGAATACAGCCGACGATAATTTTTTATATTTTTTTATATATATGCATAAGCATAAAGCACAGCGGGTCGGCGTTTTCGTCGACGTGCAGAACATGTACTACTCCGCGAAAAACTTATTTGACGCAAAAGTTAATTTTGCCAAAGTATTGACCGACGCCGTTTCCGACCGTCAGCTCGTGCGCGCGCTTGCGTACGTGGTGACCGGACCGCAGTCAGGCGACGATAATTTTTTTAATGCGCTGGAAAAAATCGGGTTCGAAGTGCGTTCGCGTGATCTGCAGGTATTCATCGGCGGCAACAAAAAAGGCGACTGGGACGTGGGTATCTGCATGGACGCGATTCGCATGGCACAGAACCTTGATGTGGTGGTGTTGGTATCCGGCGACGGCGATTTTGTGCCGTTGATTTCGTATCTGAAATACAGCCAAGGATGCATGGTAGAGGTGATGGCGTTTACGCGAACCGCATCAAGCAAGCTGCGGGAAGAGGCTGACGAGTTTATTGACTTGTCGGACAAAAGAAAGTATTTGTTAAAATAATCAATTAAATAATAAGTAAGAAGTAATTACGGAAGCAGGGGGTATAGGAATTTGGGTTTATTGAGTATGCGCATCGCGTGCACATGCTCAATAAACTCCTTTCCGCCTGAGGCTTCCGGGAAGGAGTCACTATGACTGAACAAAAAACATACGCCGCAACCATCGGCGGCCAGGAGCTTACATTCTCCGTCGGCCGTCTCGCGTTGCAGGCAAACGCGGCAGTCTTGGCGCGGCTGGGGGGCACTGAAGTGCTTGCCACGGTCGTTATGTCAGATTCGCCGCGCGCAGATATCGGCTATTTTCCGCTGATGGTCGATTATGAAGAGAAGCTGTACGCGGCAGGAAAGATCAAGGGATCGCGTTTTGTGAAGCACGAAGGCCGCCCAACGGATGAGGCTATTCTCTCCGGTCGGCTGGTTGACCGCTCAATCCGTCCGCTGTTTCCGAAATGGCTGAAGAATGACGTACAGGTTATTTTGACCGTGCTGTCGTTTGATAAGGTAAACGATGCTGACATGGTCGGATTGAACGCCGCTTCGGCCGCACTCTCAATCTCAGACGTGCCGTGGAGCGGCCCGATTGCCGGCACGCGCGTGTCATACCACGAGGGAGCGTGGGTTGCGCACCCGAGCTACGAAATCCGCGACACATCAGAGGCGAATATTGTCGTTTCCGGCGCGCCGGACAAGACGCTCATGATTGAGACGGACGCGAGAGAAGCGAACGAAGACCTTATTTATGAAGGTATTGAGTACGCGCAAGAGGTATACAAGCCGCTTGTTGAATTGTTTGCGAAGATGCAGAAAGAAATTGGTCTTGAAAAACAAACCCAGACCGACGTTGCCGCAGACGTGGAATCCGCAGATGCTGAAGAATCAGCAAGCACGGTTGATTATGTGAAAGAAACCGAGCGTTATATCGCAGAACATATTAAAGACAGCTTGTTCACTGGGGCAAATGTTTCAAAGTCATCCCGCAAGAAAGCGGTTCATGATTTACTCGCTGAACTTGATGATCACTTGAAAGAATTACAGGTCGGCAAAGACAAGCGCAAAGAAGCGCAGTCGTTCGGTGAAAAATTGGTTGAAGCTTCGGTCACCCAAGCCGTGCTCGAGCGCGACGAACGCGTTGATGGACGCGCGTTGACTGAAATTCGAGAATTGAAACTGGATGTCGGTATTTTGGCGCGGACGCATGGGTCTGGTTTGTTCTCCAGAGGCGAGACGCAGGTGCTCTCCGTAGTCACGCTCGATTCGCCGGGCGCTGAACAGATTCTCGACACGCTCGAAGAAGATGACACCAAGAAACGCTACATGCACCACTACAACTTCCCGCCGTTCTCCGTCGGAGAAGCAGGACCCTTGCGCGGACCGGGGAGACGAGATATCGGACATGGCGCGCTCGCTGAAAAGGCATTGATGCCGGTATTGCCGCCAAAGGAAGAATTTCCGTACACCATTCGCGTCGTATCAGAAGTATTGGGCTCGAACGGTTCATCGTCAATGGCTTCAGTGTGCGGTTCCACGCTCGCGTTGCTTGATGCGGGCGTGCCGATTGCTAAGCCGGTAGCGGGCATTGCCATGGGGCTTGCATCAAACGATCAAGGTGAGTACAAAATTTTGACTGACTTGCAAGATCTTGAAGATGGCGCCGGCGGCATGGACTTCAAAGTCGCGGGCACTCGAGATGGTATTACCGCTATTCAACTTGATACCAAAACCAGCGGACTCTCAAACAAGTTGATGAAGGAAACGCTCGAGCGTGCAAAGACCGCGCGCATGGAAATCCTCGACCGCATTGAGGCGACCATTCCTGAGCGCAAAGAACTCTCTGAGTTTGCGCCGCGCATCACAAGCATTCAAATCAATCCGGAAAAGATTCGCGTAGTTATCGGCTCGGGCGGAAAAACCATCAATGAGATTATTGATGCAACCGGTGTAGACATTGACATCGATGACAGCGGTTTGGTTATGATTACTTCGAGCGACGCTGAAGGATCTGCGCGCGCCGTCGAATGGGTTGAGCGTCTGACCAAAGATGTTGAACCTGGCCAGCAGTATAAAGGAAAGGTAAGCCGCATTATGGACTTTGGCGCCTTTGTGGAAATACTGCCGGGCAAAGACGGGTTGGTTCACATCTCAAAACTGTCGAACGAACACGTTGAAAAAGTTGAAGACGTCGTCAAGGTTGGCGATAAACTGGACGTTGAGGTAACTGAGATTGACGACATGGGACGCATCAACTTGAAAGTACAGGGCGTCACCGCGTCTGATCGCGGATCCCGCCCATCGGGACCGCGCGGCGGCCATGATCGTGGACGCGATCGCGGACCGCGCCGACCAAGACACTAATCAGATGATTCAAGTGGTCCGCCAACTATGGCGGACCACTTTTTGTAACCGCGCTTTGCGTGGTATGATAGTACTATGAAGTTGCGAAATACATCACTGAAACGGTCACAAAGGCCGAACAACGAAATTGAACAGATGTTTCTCGGCGCACGGCTTGGATCAAGCGTCGCTTTTAGCAAGCCGCGCCGGAGCAAAAAGGTGTACGGAATTTTTGCATTGCTCTGTCTCGTTGTTTTGTTGGTGTTTGGCGTCTGGTGGACGACCATGCCAAAGCCGGTCTTGTTGCGCGAACTGCCGTCTGGAAGCTCGTGGTATGTTTCGTTTGCAATTCCGCGGACACCGCGTTGGTATGATGTGTTACTTTTTTGGACACGAGGGAGTATGGCAAGTCCTGAAAGCGCACGGCTTTTGCAAGGCATTAATGTGGTTGGTTGGGACGAGAATCCTTTTGCGCAACGCGTCCTCCCTTTGTTGCGCGGCACGCTTGAGCTCGGACATACAGGGGCTGATGTGGTGCTCCGCGCGCCGATTTCTGATATGTCTCTCTTTGTTTCGCGGTTCGGAGCAGGTATCGTGCCGCAGGAAATAACACTTACCGAGAATAGTGTATTCGCGCAGGCTGCCGGCACCACCACCGCGTTCTGGATGGTTCGCGATCAGGGGCTGTATGTCAGCACTGAACGTGATGTTGACAAGATACTAGCATCTAAAAAAACGCGCAGTCTGTCTGTTGTTAATACGTTGCCCGGGATTGGTGGCGGTGTTGCCTCGGCCTATGTGGCTCATAAGGAGGCATTTGGTTCTTTGGGTGCCTATGCGTCTTTGCTTCCCGAATCAGCAACATACCCTCTTGGCATGCGAGTACGTAATGAAAAAGGGGATTGGAAATTGGAGCTATTGCAGAAGGATAAAATATTTAACCAAGAAAAGGCAAAAATTACGCATCCGATACGAGCATCGGATACCGAATTGCTTAGATTCCAATTGTCTGCCGTTGGTGAATGGTATACTGCGTTCCGTGCGCTGGATGCGGGTTCGCGCGACACTATGCAGCATGTAGAAGATTTTGCGCGGGACTTTTATGGGATACGCTTTGAGCAGCTTGCGGACATATTGGGTGAGACGCAGGTGCGGCTTGTCATTGAAGCGCCTGATGGAGACGCAGCGCCTGAATGGGTGTATGTCATACAGAGCGAACAGGAATCTGAAACGCTTTTTGAGGAACTTAAAAACGTAGGCGCGTCGTTTTTTGCCATCAGCCATCCGAACATTGTCGAGCGGGTACTCAATGACAATACAATTATGTCTGAGCTCAGAGCCGATACTGAAGGATTGGACTGGCAGAGTATTCCTTGGCAGTATAATGGCGCCTCATTTAACCTATCGCTCCTTCGCGGGCAAGGCGAACCACGGGGGCAATATCTTGGCTACATTTCTGGTGTCGGATACGTGGGAGCAACCTCTCTTAAGGTGCTTGAGCGCGAATTAACGCGCACGTACAACGCATCTATATCCGATAAAAGTGATCGTGCGTGCGAAATTGAATATCCGATAAGCTCATTTGCCTCAATGAGCGGAACTTTTCTGTTCAATGACGCTTTTGTTTCTAAAATCGTACGTGGATTCGACATTGCATCAGGCGCGGACGGTTCGCTCGGCGGGTGCCTCCGTTTTTAATTTTTTACAAAAATTATTTTCCTTGACAATGCGTTTTCCATAGAAAAATGCATTTTTAGCACATTGACTTTTGCCTCTAGGTGTGCTACAATAGACATAGTTAAGTGTAAAAAACTTTTTTGCCCGTTAACAAATCAAACATGACGTGCATCATACGGGGATAGACTTGTGTAAAGAACATATATGATTCTGTATACTGGTCTGTCTCTACTCTCCATCAGTTCGAGACCGACCTCGAACACAAAAAAACAAAAACAAAAAAACAAAACAGGTGTCTGGAAGGGAAACAAAAACAAAGTTTCAATCGGCGACGTTGAATCTCTACACAGGGAGATCGGGTCAGCCATCAGGATGGTGGAGGCAATATACCGTAAGTCGGATCGGTATGCACAAAAGCTGTTTGACACATAGTGCTGTCTCTCGACAGGCCCCTGCAAGTCTTTATAGGCTTCTAGAGGCCTGTCGGGTACAGCTGCGCCAAGCAGTCACAGGGCGCGGATGTCCCCGTAATTAATTTTTATTGGGGCGCACACCGCGCCCTTCTTTATTTCCTAAAATAGTTGTGTTACACTGTTGCCATATGAAAGAATCACCGTTCGAACAATCATTCTTGGATTCACAAAAAGAAAAGCTTCTTGCCGAAAAAGCGCGTCTTGAAGGCGAGCTATCAAAGCGCGGCACTAAGAAGGCAAACTCAGAATCTGACTACACGACCAGTTATCAAGATTACGGAACTGATGAAGAGTCGAATGTTGCAGAATATGCGCAGCATGAAACCAATCTTTCGGTTGATACCGAACTTGAAGAAGAGCTTGTTCGGGTGAACAATGGATTGCGTCGGCTTCAAGAGGGTACGTATGGACTTGATGTTGATACCGGCGCGCCGATTAACGAGCGACGTCTGGAAGCATATCCGGCTGCGGAAAAGGATATCGCACATGAGGATCGGTCGTAATGCGCTGATTGCGGTTCTGTCACTGAGTGCGTTGGAGCTCATCGCGCGATTTTTGTTTCTAAAGACCCACTTCGTCGGAGGAGGGTTTTTTGTTTTTGGGACGTGGGTTGGAATTGCTGAACATCTGAACACCGGTTCAGTATTCGACGTGCCGATTGATAACACAGTGGTTGCGATGTGCATGGTATTTATTCTCGCGGGACTGTTATGGTACAGCCGCTGTCTTACAGACCAAAGAACCTCAACCGCTTTTTTATTTGTCATCGCCGGAGCAGTGCTTAACCTTTCGAGCCGTGTGCTGTATGGCGGAGTGGTTGATTATGTGCACGTTCCATTCGGCGGCGTTCTTAATCTCGCGGATGTTATGATTGTTGCAGGCGTTCTGTGGTTTGTGGTCGGTCAAAAAAAATAACACCAACAAAAGAAGGAGGAGGTATGCTTACACAGTTGACGTCGTGCGCCATTCTCGGGCTCGACGGCAGACAGATTATCATTGAAGTTGACGTGTCGCCCGGTCAGCCGAATTTTGTACTCGTCGGATTACCGGATAAATCAGTTGATGAATGCAGGCAGCGCGTGCCGACCGCTATTCGAAACGCGGGATTTTTGTATCCATACACTAAGAAGGTTGTGGCTAATCTTGCGCCTGCTGATTTGCGCAAAGAAGGAGCATCTTTTGATCTTGCGATTGCGCTTGGTATTCTCGCATCTTCAGAACAGGTTGATCTTTCCACGCTCAGCAACGCACTGTTTGTGGGCGAGCTTGCGCTGGATAGCTCATTACGATCAACGCGCGGGGTGCTGCCGTGCGCACTGTGGGCGCGCGATCATGAGTTTTCACATATTGTCGTACCTGAGGCTAACGCAGCAGAAGCGGCGGTGGTCGATGGTATATCAGTGCTGGGGTGTGCGTCGCTTCGTGATGTGGTCGAGCGGATTACCGAGCAGCGGTTTGAGCCGTATCAGGTGAAGTGGCAGCCCGCGGTCCAGCGGAGGGATGTTGCGGTTGACCTTTCGTCTATTGCCGGGCAAGAACAGGCAAAACGAGCGCTTGAAGTTGCGGCAGCGGGCGGGCACAATCTCAAATTGTCCGGTCCGCCAGGAAGCGGCAAGACGCTCATTTCGCGCGCTATGCCGTCTATTTTACCAACCATGACCAACCGCGAACAGCTTGAGGTAACGAAAATATACAGCATCGCGGGCTTGCTCACGCCTGACACGCCGCTTATTACTGAACGTCCATTTCGCTCTCCGCACCACACCTCGTCCGGCGTGGCTCTGGTCGGCGGTGGTACTATACCGAGACCTGGAGAAATTAGCCTTGCGCATCGCGGTGTATTGTTTCTTGATGAGTTTCCCGAGTTCTCGCGGATGGTGCTTGAGAATTTGCGTCAGCCCATTGAAGATGGGGTGGTGACCGTTTCGCGCGCACAAGGAAGCTTCACTTTTCCCGCTCGGTTTATTCTGGTTGCGGCTCAGAACCCATGTCCCTGCGGATACTGGGGGGATGATGAGCGCCAGTGCACCTGCTCGCAGATTCAAATTGCTAAATACCAGCAGCGCGTGTCAGGACCAATCCAGGATCGCATTGATTTACACGTGCACGTGCCGCGCCTTCCGTTTGAAAAGTTTGAGTCACCTGAGCCGGCTGAATCTTCTTTGGAGGTGAGAAAACGAGTTATGCAGGCTCGCGAGCTTCAGGAGAATCGTCTGAAAAAATATGGTATACTGACCAACAGTGAAATGTCTCCCTCTGCGGTTACTGAGGTGTGTACGCTGAATAGTGAAGCACATGAATTGATTCGTCAGGCAATGACCACGCTCCATTTGTCAGGACGTTCATTCCATCGAATTTTGAAAGTTGCGCGTACAATTGCTGATATTGAGGGAATGCCGGATATACATCGGCTGCACATTGCGGAGGCGCTGCAGTATCGTCCAAGTTAGCACCATGTCATCATTTACTATTGCAACAATTAATATCAGACACGGACAAGGCCCGTTTTTGAGAAGAGGTGAGCGAGATTTTCATGTTGTATTTCCGCGTAAGTTTGCTTATTCAAACGGAGACGCGCTCGGTGAGTACATTGCGAGCATGCACCCGCGGCCTGACATTCTCTGTCTCCAGGAAGCTAACGCCGGAGGTCTGTATCTGCCGCGATTAGTACACCGCATTCAAGAGCGCGCAGGCTACACGTACGCCGCCGTACCGCTCGATCTTTTTTTGTCGCACAACAATGCGATCTTGAGCGACCAGCCGCTTACCGATATTGTGTCTGTTGAATTTAGAAAGCTGCACATGATTCGGCGGTACGGACTGACCAGTTTATGGAATTCTCCGAATCGCGGATTTATAATGGCAAACTGGAACGATAAAGGTTTTGTTGTGAATACGCACATTAATCCGTTTGGCGGACGAGTGAACGCGGCCGTTCGGAAATTGCAGTTGCGGCCGCTTTTGGAATTGCTTGAACATAGGCCCGTCCTTTCGTTGGTGGGTGACTTCAATACGCACCGGCCTGATGAACCAGTGATTAAAATGTTGCAAAAATCAGGCTATGCAGCCAGCCCGCACGCAACCAAACAGCACTACCGCGCACATGCAACATGGCCGGTCGGAAAAGCGTCAGTGGTGCAACCGCGTCATCGATTTGACTATATTTTTGCGGGCCCTGATTCAAAAATCGTGACATCTCGCTTGTTTGATACGCACCTGTCTGATCATTTCGGCGTAGTCGCAAAAATTTCGTATTAGAAATAATCGAGCGGATTCACTTTGTTTCCGTTCACGCGAACTTCAAAGTGCACGTGTGGGCCGGTTGATCTGCCGGTTGATCCACTGCTGGCGATAACATCACCCTTATGCACGCGGTCTCCTTTTGAGACTGTGTTTTTGGTGTTATGCGCATAGAGCGTGTGGATGCCGTTGCCATGGTCAATAATGACGTAGTATCCGTATCCGCCAGTATTCCACCCAGAGGTAATGACCACACCGTCGTCAGCCGCGTATACCGGACTTCTGAGCGCAACGCCAATATCAATACCAGTATGGCGCCATCCGCGGAAGTACTGCGTGATTCGCTTGCCGGAAGTCGGCCAGTTGAATGAACCAGAGACCGGCTGCGCGGGTTTAAAGATGTCGCGAATGTTTGCGAGTCCGGATGATGGTGCGCTCACCGGTCGCGGCGGTGGAGGTGGTATGCCGTCCGGCACAACTAGTTTTTGGCCGATTTGAATTTCAGACGCGTCCGCAAGCCTGTTGACTTCAAGTATGTCTTCTGCTTTTGCTTTGTATCGAGCCGCAATCGCATTCAGTGTTTCTCCGCGCTTGATGGTATGCGTCACTCCGGAAACCGGCAAAATAACTAGCTCCTGACCTGGTTTAATAAAGTCACGCGGTCCGATTTCATTTTCCCAGAGAAGCGTATTTGTGCTGATTTGGAATGTTTCGGCGATTTCTGAAATGGTGTCGCCGTCTTGCACGACATAGGTGATGATTCCATCTCTGGGTTGAGGTGTAATATCGGTCGCCGTCAGCTCGGGTTTAATAAGTGCGCCACCACTCCGGGTAAGCGCGCCAAAATTCTCACTCTCGGCGATTTCACCTACCGGCTTGACGGTGCTTTGGACGCCGACTTGCGCAAGTGATTTATTTGTCTGCGGAATATCTATCGTCGTAAAATCGCCGATTGCTTCTTCTTCCACAAAATCATTGTCGCTATGTTCGGCCAATAAAATGTACAGGCTTGATGATCGACCAACCTCTTCTGGCCTAATTTCTCGAGCTTTAATGTTTGAGGCGGTTCCAAAAAGCATCAACACGGCGATGCTTCCATAGAGAATTGTGTTGCGTCCAAAGTTTGCGCCGAACTGTCGCTGTACAAATTGGTACTGGCGTTTTGATTTTAGTTTTACAGACGTACTTCCTTTGTATACCGGAAGTGCAATAATTTTGATGGCAATGTGATAGAGACGCTCAATAATCCATTTGAGCGCAATCAGAATAAGCGCGATGATTTTGAACACCAACGAAAAAATACCTCCCACGAGCGTGATGAGCTGTATGCCTGTTTTTTTTGCCAAGAGTATGTTTTTGTTCTGTTGCACTCTTTGCGCGCGCCCGTACGGGGCTGATTTTTTGGTGAATTGCATGATAATAGTATAACGTATTTTAGGTGTTTTGTGTTACGTTTTTTTGTGTGTAAGTTGATTTTTTAGCCAAAAAACGGTATAGTTTGTCCATCCCCATATGTCATACGACCATAAGACAATTGAGAAAAAGTGGCAAGACCGCTGGGAGGCAGACCGGATATTTGAGGCGCGCGAAAACGGAGATGTGTCAAAAAAACGGTATGTGCTCGACATGTTTCCGTATCCGTCAGGAGTGGGCTTGCACGTGGGGCACCCGGAAGGGTATACCGCCACTGATATTTATTCCCGCTATCTTCGGATGAATAGTTTTTCAGTATTGCATCCTATGGGTTGGGATGCGTTTGGGCTTCCCGCAGAGAATTACGCCATTAAAAGCGGTGTTCATCCGGATGAGAGCACGCGCAAGAATATCGAAACATTCACGCGCCAAATCAAGTCGCTCGGATTCAGTTACGACTGGTCGCGTGAGGTAAATACGTCGGATCCAGACTATTATCGCTGGACGCAGTGGATTTTTTTGCAATTGTATCATGCAGGTCTTGCGTACAAGAAGAACGCGCCAGTGAACTGGTGTCCGTCTTGTCAGACCGTGCTTGCCAATGAGCAGGTTGTTGATGGTGCGTGCGAGCGGTGCGGCCATGAGGTTATTCAGAAAAATTTAGAGCAGTGGTTTTTCAATATTACCGGCGCGGATCCTTCCGGAAAGAACGCTGCGTATCCGGAGCGCTTACTTGAGCATCTTGATTCGCTCGACTGGCCTGACCCTATCAAACACATGCAGAAAAATTGGATTGGCAAAAGCGAGGGGGCTGAAATAGTATTTCCAATTGTGGGAGCAAGTAATGAACATACTAATTATGTGCTATTGCACGGATATGAGGGACGGCCTGACAGTAATTTTAAACCGTGGCTGAAAAAAGAGCTTGAGCAGCGCGGATACGACGTACAGGTGCCCGCATTACCAAATCCCGACAACCCAAACATAATGGAACAGGTTGCGTATGTGCTTGAGCACTGCACGTTTGACGAACACACTATTCTGCTCGGCCACAGTCTTGGCGGACCGGTCGCGCTGAAAGTTGTTGAGGCGCTTGCGCGCCCGATTCAAAAGCTTATTATTGCCGCTGGTTTTATTCAGCCCCATTTTAGGGACCATGCGCGCCCGTTTGAAAAAACATTTGATTGGACGTTTGATTTTAAGAAGATTAAAAAGAATGCCGGATCAATAACCTATTTGCGCGCATCCAACGACAGCGCGGTTCCGGCAGAGCAGGCCGACGCAATGCGCTCCAAGATGGGTGGAACGATTATTGATTGTGAAGCCGCTGATGATCATATATGCGGAACCAAAGAACCTGAAGTGCTCTCGGCCTGCGTACCGAGTATTAAAGTATTTACCACGCGACCGGATACGCTTTTTGGTGCGACCTATATGGTGCTCGCACCCGAGCATCCACTTGTGCGGGAACTACAAAGCGCTATTACTAACTGGAAAAAGGTTGAGTCGTATATTAAGAAGACCACTAGCAAGAGCCAGTTGGAGCGTACTGATTTAAATAAAGAAAAAACAGGCATCGCGCTTGAGGGTGTATTTGCAATCAATCCGGGAACCGGAAAAGAAATTCCAGTGTGGATTGCGGATTATGTACTGAGCTCGTATGGCACGGGCGCTATTATGGCCGTACCAGCGCACGATGAGCGGGATTACGAGTTTGCGAAAAAACATGCGTTACCGATAGTAGAGGTTATTCAGACTAAGTCTGAAACGCCATCAATTGAATCCGGTGTTTTAGTTAATTCTGGTGAGTTTGACGGTATGGATTCAGAAGAGGCACAATGGAAGATAACTGAAAAAGTAGGCGGCCATCGCACAACACAGTACCGGTTGCGAGATTGGCTGATTAGTCGGCAGCGGTACTGGGGGGCGCCGATTCCGATTATTCATTGCGATGAGTGCGGCGAACAGCCGGTTCCCGAGAAAGATTTGCCGGTTGTGTTGTCTGATGATGTTGATTTTAAGCCGACTGGCGAGTCTCCGCTCACTCTTTCTAAAAAATTCCATGATGTTTCGTGTCCGCGCTGCGGAAAGGATGCTCGGCGAGAGTCAGACACTATGGATACGTTTGTTGATTCGTCGTGGTATTTTTTGCGCTATACTGACCCTGATAACAAAAAAACATTTGCATCACCTAAAGCACTGAAGGCTTGGATGCCGGTTGATACGTATGTGGGCGGCGCAGAACACGCGGTGCTGCATTTAATGTACGCGCGTTTTGTAACTATGGCTCTTTTTGATTTGGGTTTCTGCCCGATAGAAGAACCGTTTGCTACCTTGAGAAATCAAGGACTTATTCTCGGTCCCGACGGGCAAAAAATGTCCAAGTCTCGCGGAAACGTCATTAACCCTGATGCGGTTGTCGAGCAGCTCGGTGCTGACACGATGCGTTTGTATGAAATGTTTATGGGTCCGCTTGAAGATGCGAAACCGTGGGATACTGACGGGATTATCGGCACGCGTCGATTTTTGGAGCGTGTCTGGGCGGCAAAAGATTTTGTTGCTGAAGCATATGAGACCGCCGCAAGCGAGAAAGAAATGAAGCGAGTGCTCCATCAGACTATCAAAAAAATTCAAGAAGATATTGAGTCATTCGGGTTTAATACCGCAATTGCTCAGATGATGATTTTTATCAACACTGCACATACAATCAAGCAAATAACCCGGGATGATTTTGAAACCTTTTTGAAAGTGCTTAATCCGTTTGCGCCGCATCTGTCCAACGAGCTTTGGGAGGCGCTTGGAAACAAGGAGTGTCTTGAAAAGGAGTCATGGCCATTGTATGATAACGCACTGACTGTCGCCGACGAGGTTGTGTACACCGTGCAAGTCAACGGCAAAGTGCGTGGAACAGTTACCGTGGAGATTGATGCGGATGAGTCCGTGGTTGCGGCGCTGGCATACGCACAAGAAAAAGCAGCGCCATACCTTGAAGGGAAAACAATCGTCAAGCAGATTTTTGTTCCCGGCCGAATAATTAATTTTGTGGTGAAAGAGTAGTATGGAGGTGGTTTCGGTACGCGATATTGATTACGACACAATCGCCGCTGTCTTAAAAAACGGCGGCGTTCTTGTGTACCCAACCGATACGGCGTACGCGCTCGGGTGTGATGCGACAAGCGAGCAGGGGGTGGCGAATATTTTTGAAATAAAGAAACGAGACAGGGGAAAAACACTTTCGATGATTGTTGGTGATCGGGCCATGGCGGAAGAGTGGCTTGTTTTTTCTCCGACAGCACGTGCGCTTGCGGAAAAATACTGGCCCGGACCGCTTGGACTGGCTTTGCCGGTTCGCAAGCCCGGCCTTCGTCCGGAAACAGTGCAGGACGGGTATGCGGCCGTACGTGTTCCTCGCGAGCCGGTTTCAGCGCGTATTGCTCAGGTCGCTGGTGTTCCAATTATTTCCACTTCAGCAAATACTTCAGGTGCTGGCCCGCAATATACCATTGCAGATGTGCTTGACTCACTCGGTGACCGCACAACACATGTTACGCAGATAATTGACGCCGGAGAGTTAAAAAACGGGGGTGTGTCCACTATCGTCAAAGTATGTGATACTGCTATAGAGGTGCTTAGAGAGGGCGTTATCACTATTGAAAAGTAATCAACAAACAAAATGCATCAACGAGGAATGTACCGTGCTATCAAAGCGCTGTTTGCAACCGGTCTGACGCGGCAGGTTCGTGAATTATATCTTTCGTCATCTATTGTAACGCTTGCCGTTGCAATGGTGGCTATTTTTGAGCCAATTTATCTTTACCAAAGTGGATTCAGTATAAACCAGATACTGTATTTTTACTTCGGCGTTTACGTTATTTATCTATTTACTATTCCTCTGGGTGCGAAGTTTGCCCGGCGGTTTGGGTATGAAAAAGCAATTCTAGTCGGCAGCCCTTTTTTGGCTGTGTACTATATTTGCCTGTATCTGATTCCGAGCAATATGTTGTTTGCGGTTGCCGCGATCCTCGCGTTTACTATACAAAAGTCTTTCTACTGGCCAGGGTACCATGCGGACTTCGCGCGGTTTGGTCAAAATAAAGAGCGTGGCAGAGAGGTGGGCAATCTGATCGTCTTGAGTTCGCTGGTGTACATTGCCGGTCCGCTCATTGGCGGTTTTCTCATTAGTGTGTGGGGATTTAAGATGCTGTTTACGGCCGCTACTATTTTAATCATCGCTTCAAACCTGCCGCTTCTTTCGACTCCTGAAAAATTCAAGCCCGTTCCGTTTTCATATAGCGACTCATTTAGGCGTTTGTTTGCAAAAGAAAACCGAAGAAACTTTTTTGGGTTTATTGGTTTTGGTGAAGAGTTTTTAGTTATGGTTATCTGGCCGGTGTTTATTTTTACCGTGTTAAAAAACTTTTTGGAAATCGGTTCATTGATTGCGCTTGCAACACTTGCCACAACATTAGTTGTTTTGTTTGTAGGTAAAATGGTCGATGGAGATTTACAGCACCGACGTTCCGTGCTCAAGACCGGGGCGGTATTCAGTTCAGGTGCGTGGCTTTTGCGCCTGCTGGTACAAGGGGGATTAGGTGTATTTCTCGTTGATGCTCTTTCGCGCATTACTAAAAACGTTATCATTGTCCCGATGATGGCAATGACCTACCAGCGCGCGAGCGAGACAAGCGTCATGAAAACGATTATTTTTTTCGAACAGGCGCTTATTATCGGAAAGTTGCTCGCTATTATATTTTCACTTATTCTACTTTCTTTCGTGCCAAATTCGTTTGCAGTTATGTTCACACTCGGCGCATTAATGACGCTCTTGTATTCGCTCATTAAGTACGATCCAATTCGATTGCAAAAATAGTATGAGAAAAGCAATAGAAGATATTAAACGTCTTGCGAAGGAGGTCGGCGTCAAAGCATCTGCACAGCGCGGACAGAATTTTTTAATTGACTACGATGTTCTTGAGGATATTGTTAGTGCGAGCAAGATTAACCCGACCGACAGAGTACTGGAGGTTGGCCCTGGTTTCGGTATGCTGACTCAAAGACTTTTAGAGTATGCGGGTTCAGTCGTATCTATTGAGCTTGATGAGGAACTCTTCCGTTATATGGAGAAAAAGTATGGAGCAAACGAAAAATTAACGCTCGTGCGGAATGATGTCATGAAAATTCCTAATGTAGAAATTGCGTCTTTGTTTAACTCGCAGGATTATAGGGTCGTTGCAAACATTCCATATCAGATTACTGGTAAAATAGTAAAAAAATTCGTATCCGATACAGGCCCAAAGCCGAAAGATATGCTTATGTTAGTGCAAAAAGAAGTTGCGGAACGAATATGCGCTCAACCGGGAAAGCTATCTTTGCTCGGTATCTCAGTGCAACTGTACGCGAAACCTGAGATAGTAAGAAAAGTGCAACGGACTGCTTTTTGGCCAGAGCCTCGGGTTGATTCTACACTGTTATATATAGGCAATATTCAGGAGAAAAGTACGTATCCGATACAGGACATGGAGGGATTTTGGCGATTATTGCGGATTGGATTTTCTTCACCAAGAAAAAAACTTTCTCATAATTTGGCGTCTGGAATTGATATTCAACAGCGCGACGCAGAAGAGCTTTTAAAAGATCTTGGATTGTCTGAGAAAGTGAGAGCACAGGAACTTTCTATTGATGATTGGGTTGGTCTTTCAAGAGCTTTATAAGCTTTCCACATCGGTCTATTTTTCTACTGTCGTTTCGTTGTATGAACAAGGTGTTTTGTGATATAATAAGTTCATAATTTTTTTGCTATTTATTGCCATGGATCGTTTTTTGAAAGTTGGATTTAGCATCTTCGCACTGCTCGCAGTTGTATTCGGTTTTGTTCGAATTAACCAAAGTATTAAATTGACGTTTAACACAACAGGTGCGAAAACTTCAACAGCGGCCGATGATTCTTCATTGGATGAAGCAAAGCTTCGTGTGAAAGATACTGACGAGGATGGATTGCTTGATTGGGATGAGTTGAATGTGTACGGTACCAGCCCATATCTCGCGGATACTGATTCAGACGGGGTGAGCGATAGAGACGAAATTAACCAAGGCAGTGATCCAAATTGTCCAGTAGGAAGAAATTGCGGATTGACTCCATCAAGTACGTCGGATGAAAAGGAGCCAACCACATTAGAGGATTTAATTTCAGGAAGCGCTGTTCAGGATGTGTCACCCGAAGACCAAAGCGCGTTTTTGCAGGAGCTTCAGTCACAAGGTCCCCCGACCGCTGATGAAATTAGAGATTTGCTGATTCAGGGCGGCGTGAGCTCTGATCAGTTAGTGGGAGTTACTGACGAGGATCTGTTGAATTTATTTGACGAAGTGCTGTTGCAACAACAGCAGCAGCTTGATTCTTCACAATAGTTTAATTGGCGCAGCATGCGTTTTCAAAAAATAAAAAAATTGACGATTGCATTACTCATGGTTTTGACCATGGTCAGCGGGTCGTCTCTTTTTGTAAATGTGCAGCCCACGTACGCGCAGTTTGGGATTCCTCAGACGAGTTTTACCTTAGGAGATATTCCGCGCACTATTTGGCAGATTGTTTCAAGCGCGTGGGAGAAGTTTGGTTCACGCGCTTTTCACCAGGCGGTGCGCAGTGTTTCGTATCGTCTTGCTCAAGAGTCTGCGGTATGGGTCGCTTCCGGCGGGAAAGGTCAGAAGCCACTCCTTTTTCAAGACCCGAGTAAGGCACTGCGTGACGCAGGCGACGAAGTTGCGGGAAAATTTATTGTGAATTTGTCACAAGGCTGGCCGATTGATCTTTGCAGTCCGACCAGTATCCAGTCGAAGCTTGCGATTACGGTTGGTATCGGCGGCTTACTCAGAAATCCGCTTGACCGGTTTGACTATGAGGCAAGCCAGGATCTGGGGCAGCGCGGGTGTAAACTGAGTCAAATAACAGATAACTTTGAAGTTGCGGTTAAAAAAGAAAATTTTTTAATAGAAGTCGGCGATAGTTTTGAGGTCGGTGGAAGTGAACTTTCATCAATTGCAAAGCTGTACGATAGTACGCAACAGAAATTTAAAGATGAGCTCACCGCTGAAGCACAGCGACGCTTGGCCGCGTCTGAGGAAAAGCCAGTGACCGATCCAATAACAAAAGATCCGAAGACTACAAAGCAACAGATAAAAGACACAACCGGCGCCATCGCGAGCAAGGCGTTTGATTTTATTAATACGGACAACATATTTGTTGATACCGCGTTTGTATTCGCGAACACGCTTTCGCAAACATATTTGAGCAAGCTTCAGCGGGGGTATTATCCGTTCAGAAAAACAGCATCCCCAGACAGCGAGCTCTCAATTACCGGAAGCGCCGCATCGCGCAAGGCGCTCTTGGCAGAGTTTGATGCGTTTTCGCCATCGCGCGTCTTAAACGTGAATACACCGGGTGAGATTGATCTGTTTAGTTCTATGGCGACGTGTCTCACTGACCGGCCTGAATTTCAAACAACGTACCACTGTTTATTGAATGACGGTCTGCAGCGTGCTATTCAGCAGAAGTACACAGTCAAGCAGGCAATCGGATTAGATTTGATTGACCCAGACACTGAATTTCCACAAAAACATGTTGCCGGAGAGGCAAATTTATCGCTCGAGAATTTGCGCAAGCTTCGTTTTTTGCGAGTCATTCCGTTGGGGTGGGAAATTGCCGCTGAGCGACTTCAGGGTCAACCTCCAACCACCTTCGGGCATATTGTTGAGTGTTTTAAAGATACAACATCACCAGACTGCTCTGAATTTTACGGATTAATTGATCCAAGTTGGGTGCTCTCGCTTCCGCAGCAGTACTGCCGAGCGCAAGGTTGGACGTCTATTCCGGTGCATGAAAGCTCTCCGGCTCGTCAGCAGAGCTGTGTTGACCTGCAGAGTTGTGTTAAAGAAGACGCGAATGGCACATGCCAAGTGTATGGGTATTGCACACGCGAGAAATCAGTCTGGGAATTGCAGGGCGTGCAGTGTAAGCCGCAGTTTGCATCGTGTAAAACATTCACCAAACCCGGCGGTGGGAGTATCTCACTCCTCGGGAGTGATGTAAACGGAGTTGGGTGCGATGCCGCAAACGCAGGCTGCACCTGGTACAGCACAGCCAGTTACAAACAGTATGATTATGATGGGAACGGCGCTGTTGAGTTTGCTGATTTTATTGCGTTTGCCGCGCAAGGCGGCACACAAGAAGAGTTTAACTCTTTTAGCGTTGAATTTGGAACTGATGCGGATGACTGGAGGAGCGATTCGCGCATATACCTTTCGGGGCGCGCGCAATCATGCTCGCCGAATGACGCTAACGCGCGTGAGGTTGTCCTGTTGGGACCGGGCATAAACTTGGTGAAGAACGGTGATTTTAAGGAATTGCAACTTGCGTTGGGCGCTTCGGCGGGCGATGGCGCCTGGCAACTTGCCGAAAGCGATTACGCGAGCGTGTATTTTAACGGAGGACTCGCTTCAAGCAACGCAACGCAGCAAATAGACATAAAACGCAATACGTATTATACGCTTTCTTTTGATGTAAGTAGCGTTTCAGGCGGTCCGACAGAGGGCACGGCTGCTGTTTCCACGACCGGAGACAGTGCAGGAGAATTGATTCGGAACGTTTCTTTTGCGCAGACCATTGCGCCAACAACAAGCGGATATACAGTCGGACAAGAAGCGCAAACACTTGGGCTGATTGTTTCGGATGTTCCAGAAGATCGTTCAATCCGCTATGCGGCGACTTTCTTCTCCGGACGTTCTGTGGGCACTATTGAGCTCGCGCTTGCCGGAGGTGTTGTTTTTGACAATGTGCAGCTCGAGGAAATTAATTTAAATGACGGCGCGTTCGCAGAGGACCTGGTACTGGTGCGAAGCAACGAAGGCATTGGACTGAATATTGTTCGAGCCAGCACTCAGAATCAAGCATCTCCATCAACTACCGCGCGTCCGTATGATGAGAATCCTCGGTTCGTATTTGCTCAGGCAGAATCATGCAGCGCGGACGAAGCAATGAGCCGACGCTACCGGGCGCTACATAACGGAGACGTGCGAGTGGCGCAGCTGCTGCCGGAAGGATTATGCAGCCAGCAGTGCAATGGTTTAGACACCTACCTTTCGATGCCGACGCAGATTGATCGCATTGACACTATCAACACGAACGACAGCGCGCATCGTGTGGCGTTCATTCCTTCAAGCACCGATAGCTGTTCCGCACAAAATGTTGGTTGCGAGGAATTTACTAATCTCTCGAACGCAGGCGTTGAGAGCAGGGAATATTTCAATACAATCCAGTCATGTGTACTACCTGAAAATGGGAATGTCCAAACGTTCTACACGTGGGAAGGGACTGATACCTCCGGATTCCAATTGAAATCCTGGCAGTTGCTCGCAGATGCCGCTGGCGGGCCGTGTACAAACCTTGCACAAGGCCGAGCGACCGCATTTAATCCAGGAACAGTTTCTTGCAGTGGGTCGGTTGATTGCGATCCGGCGGTTGACCGAAGCTGTAGAATTTTTCTTGATGAAGCAGGAACTGAATATTTTAGAAATCAGAATTCTATCGTGACCGCGTCCACCCAATGCACGGCTTTTCGACGAACTAAAGATCAAACTGAGTGGTATTTTATTCCTAATGAGGCAAGTCAATGTGCTCCGCAGGCAAACGGATGCCGCGAGTATAAGGGTGTGCGCGCTAACCTTTCGCCGGTTATCGTATCTGAGGATTTTGAAAATGGTGTTGGTGGTTGGGTAAGTGGGCAGCTTTCAGCGGCCTCTGACGTTGCGGGCGGTTCGTCATACAAGATTTTAGCTGGACAGGGTATTGCGTTGCTGCAGCCTCCGCTGGTGCGTCCGGTTGGGAAGTCATATATGCTGGAGTTTCGCGCGCGTTCAGAAGGTGCGACTGGCGGTATTGATTTAGTTCGTTTCCGTCTTGAGCCGTCGGGACAGCCACAGAAAAATAGAATTTTCTTGGATGCAACCAACACAGCAACCGGCGACGACACGCTCGTTGTGACAGACAACTGGCAGACGTATAAGGTGGGGCCGGTTGATTATACGTCGCTTGGCGGTGATTATGATACATTGATTCCAAGTTTAAACATTCGGAGCATTGCCGGAAGCAGTATTTTTATAGACAACGTAAAACTTATTGAAGTACGAGATATATTTTACGCGCTAGAACAGTCAACGCGCGCGCGAAGCGCGGGTGGCACGCAGCCTGATGCGTGTTATAGCGCGTCATCTGGATTCAGCGCTCCAGTATATTCCAGTTGCCGGGCGTACCAGGATGATAGTCAAAACACCTATTACGTTTCGCGGTTTAACCGGTTGTTTGCTGAAGAAAGTCTTAGTTGTCGGCCGGTGATTGATACGGCGAATTCTGATTCTCCTTATGGGCAGACCTATACGCAGGGTTCTGGGTACACGTTTGAAGCGCCAGCCGACCAATTAACGTATATGCGCATTAAGCGCACTAACGCACGCGGACCACAGGTGGCCGGCTGTACTGCGCTTGGCATCCCAGACGATCCGAGCACGCCAACCAATTGGACGGTTGACTATAAGAAGGTTGATCCAGATAGCGCGCAGTCGACATTTTGTACTGATGCAGCGCTTGGCTGCCAGACGTTCCGATCCGGCACCAGTGAATTTTATTTCCGCGATCCAGGACCGCTTACGTGCGAGTGGAGTGACACGCAAAATAGATTCATAAAACAGGATGGGAGTGGCTGTACTGACAGTGACCGTGCCGGTGAATATGTCGCGCTCTGTCCCGCGGATCAAAATTCATGTACCGCATACCTTCCGACTGACCAAGAATTTGCGGGCGTGCCGTTGTACTATAAGAAAGATACGGTTGCCCCTGCGTCAGATTGTACCGAAGGTGACATTTCACTTGGCTGCGTTGAGTTTAATGAACACTATACCGGTGGTGGTGTCCGTCCCGACCTGCTTGAGAGAATGGGCTCGCGATTACTTAAAGTGACCCCAGAGCGGCAATGTGCAGAATGGCTTGCGCCGACCACTGTTTCTCAAAGCAGCGATCAGCGCTCACAATCCGCGCGCGTGGTGTCGCATGATCTTGGCCGTTGTCTTGAAGTAGGTACAGATGGAAACTGTTCACGGTGGGCAGATTTATCAAGCGCTTCGTATAACATCTACAGCAGTGGAGGTTCAATCGGCCGATTGGATACCAATCGTTATGCTGAGCGAGTGTCGAGCGGGGATACTATTTTCAACGGCGCGTGGGACTATTCAGGATATTCGATTCCAGATCAATACCCGGTCGAATTGCTTGATGAAACTGTCGTAAACGGGGTTGCGCGCCTTGCGTACGCGAATGCCTCGATAGCAGGTGACGACCCGACTGATTTTAGGCTTTTGTGCAGAAGTTATGCCGAAGAAAATGCGCCATTCCCGCGTATAATTAAAGAGCGCGGAGATGTAACAGATACGAACGATTATCGTGGTTCAGATGGCTTGTCTAGTTTGAATTTATTTGAGGACAAGGACGTTGCTGATATGTGCGCATATAGAAAAGTTTCGTCAGCAAGTGCGAATTCAACAACCGGAGAAGTGTACTATGGCGTCAATTCAGTAAAACCAATTCCTGCGGATGCTCGTTCAATTGAGGTTCGTCGCGGGTGGCACGGGTATTGTGTTGAGTATGATGAGTCAGTTGTTGACCCGGTCGGGGAAAAAGCATGTCTTGCCTGGCTTCCGATTGATGTGGTGGCAAACGGAGTCAATGTGTTTGACAATCATCCTGAGGCGGGCTTTTCAAATTCTGCGCCGGTGTACCAGTGTGTGAACGCTGCGAGTAACTTACTTAGATATAATGACTATCGTAATGGTTCAGGCACGGGAGTCGCAACCGGTTTGATTTTTAACGAGGCGGTTGAAAACACATATGTCATTTCGGTCGGCGAAGGAACTAGAAGCCAGCGCGAAAGCCAGTATCAACTGCATTTTTTGCCGCCGGTAATAAGTGCTGATAGCGATTCTGGTGGTTGGGACTGGGATGGTGGAGACGATATTGGTACTGTGCAAACCATGCCTTTCTCGAATGCTCAATGGGATCAGCATGATGGCTTTTTGACTGCCTCGGGTGATTTGCATTTTGGTGTGCGACCCGAAAGTCCGCTCTCAAAGCTGCATGAATATGATATTGAGTCGATTAAACTCATCACTGTTGCGCAAGAACACCATTCATGGCCAGCAAATAACGAAGAGTTTGTTTTGGGAAGAAATGGGTATGCGAAGGCCAGTATTGGCATCAATCCAGATACTGAGGATCGATGGACCGCACTGTGGTGCGGGGGGAGCGATGACGCGTCATGCGACTTCGGCGGTTCGTATTCATGGAATAAATTCAAACCGTTTTTCCTTGATCGCGCTAATTGTGGCGCAGGGAGCAGTAGCGACGGCGGTACAGAATTAAGCGGACGAAAAAATACAAACCTTTTTGCAATTCGAGCTCTTTTTGCCAACTCTGACGGATCTGTTGATATTGATATGAATGCGGATGGTATTAATGATGTTGCGCCTGGCGGCCTTGATCCATACCAGTTTTATGGATTTGAAGGCGGCGTATGTGACAATACCGGCAGCACTGGGTGGGTAGAGTTTGCCGTAGCTTTTCAGATACGGGAGTGGTGTACTGATGTTGCGCAGGTTGCCACCATCGAGGAAAACAAAGGGTGGTCAGGACGGTTGAATAATGTGAGCCAACTGCCATCCGGCATTTGCGATGGCGGTGAACGGTCGGGAAAGCATTGCTACGCATATCCGGGCGACCAGAACCGCGATTGTTCGGCCGGTGGCGGAGTATGCTCACTCGTCTTTAATGTGGCAGACAGCGCGGGTAAAAAGACCGGATACTTTGAAAATTTCTTTACCAACGACGGCGCTGACCCGTCGCAGCGGTTTACTTTTTCCCAGGATAAGGCTCCATACGGATTGATCGTCCCGCCAACCGAAACATTGTTTGATCCATCAAACTGGGATTCTCGCAAAGATACTGAGATTGTTGAGAAAATTGTCGGGTCTCAAACCGTCGAAGAAGATAGAGATCTTGAACCCGGTAAGCAGCCAATTTATGTAGAAAAAGATCGTGGACAGGTACGAGCAGGCACGCCGCTCGGGTGCAACCGCGGCGAGGAATGTATGCTGCCTCCGACTGAAGACGGAAGATCGGTCCCTGACGGAGCGCACGAAGGCGTCTCCGGCGGCATAGAGCTTTTGAGAAGTGTTTTTGCAAAAATATACGGTTTCTGGAGATGGAACTTTGATAGTTCGTCGTACGAATATAAAACGTCAGCGCAGCTTGCCGCCGAGTCGCCAAATCAGCAGACGTTCGGGTGGGAGTTTACCGGCGGAGGAGACGCGGGACAGTGCCCGATTATTCAATCTGTTGAACAGAACGGCGGACAGTTCGGGCCGGCGGGCGGCGTGTTGTTCAATCCGCTCACATCAAGTGAGTACTATAACCAGTCTATTTGGTTTACCGAGAATCCTGCATTAAATCTGCATAATGGCGCCACCACCGGCTTAACTTGCCCAACGCCAACAACCGGAAACGCAAGCGGCGTGTTCCAGAATGATGCGCTCAGAGCCGGACGTTATTCCATAGACGGCGAAGCGGTTCCAAACACGAACGGCACTGTCAGTGGGGGTTGGCCGAAACAGGTACAGATCGGTGAAGAAGTGTCGCTCCAGTTTTACGCGTTTAACTATAATGGTGAGCAGCTGCCGATTAAGGAAATATACATTGACTGGAATGGCGATACCTGGAGAAATGCAGATGGTTCCGGGCGTTCGGGTCCTATTCAGGCAAACACAAAAGACGACACTATTGTCAGGGGTAATTTCAAGAATCACCGGCCTGATTGCGACCAGACCGCGGCAAACTTCGGACAAACTGATCAAGCATGCGACAACAACCCGTTCCAGTTTAAGCACATTTACCAAACTGAAGAGAATTTCAGCCCGGTGGTTCGCGTGACCGACAACTGGGACAAGTTCACCTTTGCCTACTATAACGGTGAAGTGTTGTCAGTCGGAGATGCGCCGTCTCCGCCCGCAGCAAGACCTGTTGGTTTCACTATCACCGGTCCCGCGCAGATTTCCGTTGACTATAACAATTCGTTCAGCAGGACGCTGTCAGCGAATCTGCCGGGAGTTGCGTACGCCATAGCGAACGTGGTCGGGCCGACTGTACCGAATTGGTTTTCGATTACAGGTAGCACTATCACAGGAACGCACAACAATCCTAGTTACGCAGGGTCGTATTCGGTCATTGTGGCGGGAACCCACACAGCGACTGGACAAACCGATACGGTGACCGTGCCTATCGAGGCGCACGCGGCTCCCTTTGTTCCCGGATGGGACGTAACGTATTATCGGACGAGCGGCACATATCTATCCAGTCTCTCTGATTTTAGGTCGCTCAGTTCTCCGTATACGACGCGAATCGAAAATCAGCCGATTCACTTTCCTGACTACAATGCTTTCAGATCGCACCTTCCGTCAGGGTTGAGCAACGGCACATTCGCGGCCATGAGCTTCAAGGGGAGATTAAACATTTCTTCGCCAGGGGAGTATAGTTTCAGAACACGGTCAGATGACGGATCGTTGCTGTTGATTGACGGGTCTGTTGTGGTTAATAACGGCGGAGACCATGGCGCTCAAAACGCCGACGCAAGCATCATTTTGAGTGCAGGGACGCACGATATTGAAGTTATCGCGTGGAATAATGGCGGCCCAGCCGAGCTTTCTGTATACTGGTCGCCCTTGGGATCCGGTTTTGTGATTATGCCTGTTTCTGCTATCTTTCATTGAAATAGGGCGCGTCCGCACCATTGACTCGTCGGGGGTTTTTTTGGTATCCTGTGCACTATGATTTCACTCGGACACATTCGAACCGGTCAGGCGCTCATTTATAATAATGAGCCGTATTTAGTTACCTATTGTGCGCACCATAAGATGGGTCGGGGGGGAGCAGTTGTGCGGACAAAACTTAAGAGCCTCAAAGCTGGCAGCGTGGTTGAGGTTACGTTTCAGGGAAACGATAAGGTTGATCTCGCAGATTTAGTCCGAAAAAAATGCCAGTATTTGTATAAAGACGAAATCGGCGCGCATTTTATGGACGATCAATATGAGCAGTTTTCACTTGACGCCGAGTCTATTGCAGACCAACTCTACTATCTGAAAGATGGCGAGTCTGTTGATGTTGCGTTTTGGGACGGGAACGCGGTTACTATCAACCTGCCGCCAAAAGTTGATTTGAAGGTAATAGATGCGCCTCCGGCTGTTAAAGGCGATACCGCAAATAATGCAACAAAGAAAATAACGCTTGAAACCGGTCTTGAGGTGGGCGCCCCTCTGTTTATTGAAGAAGGTGACGTGGTACGCGTGAATACTGAGACAAGTGCGTACGTCGAACGCGTGTAAGGTATACAAACGATTTTCTGTGTTGTATACTATAAGAGAAATAATAATGTTCATGAAAAATACCGATGGAAAAATAGCGCTCAATGTTATCCTTTCAGCCATTATTGTTGCCGCACTTCTGACACTGGTCGGCTGGCTTGGGTATAACACAGGGCTTAATACAGCCGAAGGAATGATTCCCGCCTTTTCACAGGAGCAGCCAATCAAAGACGGTGTTGATGTCGTTTTGACGCCAATTTCACTTGCTGAAAATGTCGCCATGCAAAACTCGTCTGGTATTGCGACGATTGATCCGGAAGCGGGAAGGGTTGTCGTTGACGTGATATTGCCAGAGGGTACCTCGCTTCCACATGGAATTGTTTTGGAGGGGTGGGTCGTTGATGCGGGATTGCGCGGCGGGCTGGGTACTTCTTCTGTTTCAGAAAATGATCAGTCATACGGTACGCCGTTTGCTAATACTGAATTCAGTGAGCATGTTGACGCAGCGCCATACGCACATTCACTCGGCGTATTAACGTATGATGACATTCGCGCAACATATTATGTGTATGCCGATGTACATAATGGTCTATCGCCGTATGATGCGGTTATGATCACTGCTGAATCCGACAATAATGCCGCTCAGTACGATCCTCGCCCAGGCACGCCGGTAATGATTGGTGAAATAAAACTTTAATCTATGATGATAAAATTTTTTACGCTCGCGCTGGTTTCATTTGCGCTTGTCGGCTGCACGAGCCAGAAGTTGCCCGACGACGCATATCAATCCAATTTCGACGACACGCTTCCGGTAGTGAACGAGCCGCAGCAAGATTATGATATCAGATTGACGAGCCCACAGGAGAACCAAGTGCTTAAATCACCGTTTTTAGTTGCGGGTGAGGCACGTATAGCAGATGATGTTGTCTACGTTCGTGTTAAAAAAGCAAACGGAGAAACATTGATTTCAGAACAGACACGGATAAAAGATTCTGATGATGGTTTTGATCCGTTTGGCGTGCTTATTAGCTTCCAATTCCAATCAACTGATGATGGATATGTGGAGGTATATGGTATTGATCCCGAAACAAGCAAAGAAGTATCCTTACAGTCGGTGCACGTTAAATTTGATACGGCAGGCCAGTCAAGCGTTTCTCAATAAGTGCTTATATTAGGTAAAAAATCTCCATTCGGAGATTTTTTATTTTTTTATGGCAAATAAAATGTGGTACCATAGAGGCATAAGGTTTAATTATTAACCTCTTAGGGTATGGATAATCCAAACCAGGAGCCACAGCAACAGGCTCCAGAACAAAACGGAGGTGAGGCGCCCCAGCAACCACAATCAATGGCAACCGGAGAACCTGCGATTTCTGCAAGCAGTGAAAAGAAATCTCCGTGGAAATTAATCGTTCCGATTGTGTTGGTCGTGATTGTGGTGATATTGATTGTGGTCCTTGCCGTCTAGTGTATTTTTATCAAAAATCCCACCGCCTCATGCGGTAGGATTTTTGATTATGTCTGTTTGACGCGCGTGCGCATCGCCATGTGCGCGCGCTGTGTTTCTTCAAGCAGCTTGCTTTCGTCAACAAGTATGTGTTTGCGGTCTTTGATGACGAATGACCCGTTGATCATTAAATCCCTGACGTATCGACCGCCATGGGTGATAATGTTCCCCAATAACGTTAATGGATCTGTTTCATCATACGGGATAAATCCGCGATCTTTTAATTTCCAGAAACAAATATCTGCCTTGTATCCCGGTAGAATTTTTCCGCGGTTCGGTTCGTGGAGCACTCGCGCGCCGTTTGTAGTCATCATTTTGAAGAGTGATCCGAATTTGACCGTTCTTCGGTAGAGATGGGTGACGCGGGTCTGGTACGCTTCAGTTAAAATATCGAGCCTGTTTTTGCTGACGACGCTGTCTGTTCCAAGCGACAGATACGGAAAGGCACCCGCTTCTTCAAAATCCCAAAACCTGAAAGTACCGCTTTTGTGAATGATATTTGATGTCGGCAAATGTGCAATGCCGACTTTATGTGTCGCCATATCTTTGATACCCGCTTCGTTTATGTGCAAGACGTGTGAGGCGAGAGAATTACTATTCAGAAGTCCAAAGCGTTTGAGTACGCCAACTTCGTTATCACCGAGATTTTTTTTCGTTTGTTCAGTAACATATTCACTTTCTGCCATGTGAAAGGTGAGGAGTGCTCCGTACTGTTCTTGTAGCGAGGCCATTGTTTTGAGCACTGCTTCATTTGCCTTATACAAATAATGAAGCGAAACCGCGGGACGCGAGGCGGTCGATGTGTCGGCAAGGTGTGCGGCCGCCATTTTGGGAGTGTTGTCCGGCCGTGAGTTGCTGATTGCGCTGACGGCGTTTATGGTATTATGCTTGGTCGCTTTGGTTGCTTCCTCAACCGCTTCAAAGCTTGGGCCGTGCGAGAGTGTGGTGGTAATCCCATGCTTTTGCTGCTCGGTAATATCGCCGATTGCGGCAATAGCATGCGCAGCATCAGTTTCAAAACGTTGCCATTGCGCCATAGCGGCAATAGTTTCATCAATATTTTCTCCCTCGTCAAGCATCATCGCGCTGCGCATTAGGTACATATGTACGTGCGCGTGCGTGTTTATTAATCCTGGAGTGATGACGGTGCCTCCGCGTTTGCCGGCATCGTAAATTATATCAAATCCATCAGTCGAACAATCAGCCGCGGGGAGTACGTCTGCGATAATATCGTTTTCTATGACAACCGAATGATTCTGCAGGGTGAGAATGTGGTCATCTTTATCGGTCGTGAACAGAAACGGAATATTATGCACCAAAACACGTGCGTATTTTTTTTTGTTGATGGTATATCTGCTGTGTCCTGAAGGGTCTTGTTCAAATGCGCGGTCGGTGTCAGGAGTATGGATAGGCGATGATTGTTCCATAAGATAATCTGAATGATAAAACGGTCTATTCCCACTCAATGGTTCCCGGCGGCTTATTGGTAACATCATAAAAGATATAGTCAATGCCTTTTATTGTCAGCAGCGCGTCGCGCATTTCATCAACAATGTTGAATGGAATGCGAGAAAAATGAGCAGTCATTGCTTCTTGCGACGATACTGGTCGAAGAATAATTGATTCATGCGATGTGTGTCCGATTGGAACGAGCACTACCGGAAATTGCCATACTTCATCGTAGAGTCCACGGTTCTTTACAATTTCCTGGACAAGCGCGTCCGCGGTCTGCAACAGCGCAATACGGTCACTGGTTAGGGTGCGTGTGTTTGGTGAAAGTTCTATCGGTGAATCTCCGGGATTAAGAAGTACTAATACGCGATTTATTTTGGACGAACTGTTGCTGATGTTGCTCGCAATCTGGTCGAGCGCGTCCCACTCAGTGCTTCCCCAGACCGCGAGCGGGTGGGCGTAGGTTCTGTTGTCTCCTTGAACACCCACTGATTTGACGGGCAGCACTGCGTGTGAAAGTTCGGGGACCAGACGCGGTTCAATCGTTGGAAGCGGTTCGCGCGGCGCCTTACTGTTTGCGCAGAGTATGCGTATAGCAAGTCCTGGGCCGGGAAACGGGTGGCGTTTGATCATATTTTCGGGCAGTCCAAGCAATGTGCCGACATGCCGGACTTCGTCTTTGTAAAAATCGGCAAGTGGCTCAATAACTTTGCCTTCAGCAATCAGCTTTTGGATTGCGTCAATTCTGTTATGGTGCGTTTTGATGGTATCCGCGTGAGTGGTGCCGCCTGTTTCGATGGTGTCTGGATAAATTGTACCCTGTCCCAAGAGCCAATCGTCAGTCTGTATATTGAGTTCAGCAGACGCGCGATCTTTGACCAAAAGAAACGTCTTTCCGATAATGTTTCTTTTTTCCTCAGGCTCAACTATATTCTCAAGCGGTTTCAGAAAATCGTCAGATGCATTGAGTACGTGTATGTTATCAAATCCCGCGTTTTTAAAACTTTGTTTAATTTCTTCTGATTCATCTTTGCGCATAAATCCGGTGTCGATATAAAGTCCGTACACGCGGTCTTTGCCCAGTGCGCGCGTCAGAAGTGCGAACGCAACGTTTGAATCAACGCCACCGCTCACCAACAGGAACACGCGCTTGTCACCTGCTTTTTCACGTATATTGGTAATAATATCTTCTACAAGATTGTCGATGTTCCAGTTTTGTTCGGCACGACATATATTAAATACAAAATTTTTAAGCATGGTCATACCATGCTCGCTGTGCCTGACTTCAGGGTGAAATTGAAATCCATACCATCGTTTTTGTTCATTCCCCATAGCCGCTATTGGGCAATCGGCTGTGTGTCCGAGAATGGAAAATCCTTCAGGAAGTTGCGCAACGGTATCGCCATGGCTCATCCATACGGTCGACGTATCTGGTATGTCAGCGGTTATTGGCGCGTGACCGTCTTTTGTGAGTACTGCGCGACCATATTCCTTGATTGTTCCTGCTTTAACCTCTCCGCCGAGCATATGTGCCATCAGTTGATGACCGTAGCAGAGTCCGAGTACGGGAATGTCTAAATTAAAAATCGCCGCATCAAGACTCGGCGATTGTTTTTCATATACTGATTGCGGTCCTCCGGAGAGTATGATACCGTGGGTATCTTTTCTCAGTTCATTGACCGGCACATCAGTAGGGTAGATTTTTGCCAGCACGCCGAGCTCACGAATTCGTCGCGCAATCAGATGCGTATACTGTGATCCGAAGTCGAGAATGGCGATGTGTTTCATAGAGTGCCTGCTGTTGTTCAGGAAATGGAGGTGTGTTAGTATACAACCAATCTTACTGATAATTTATCATTTATGCAAGAAGCCCTCACTTTTGACGATGTATTGCTCGTACCGCAGTATTCAGACATGCTGCCGTCCCAAGCAATACTCAATACAAAATTTTCACGGAACGTCGGATTGCGGATACCGCTGGTTTCCTCGCCGATGGATACGGTGACCGAGCATCGGCTCGCGATTGCGATTGCGCTCGAGGGCGGCATTGGCATTATTCATAAAAATCTTGATCCCGCCTCGCAGGCAGGTGAAGTAACGCTCGTGAAGCGTTTTGAAAACGGGTTTATTATTGATCCGGTTACTATTGGCGCTGACGAGAAAGTAAGTGCGGCTCATCGGATTAGAAAAGAAAAAGGCTATAAGAAAATTCCTGTCGTGAACAAACGCGGGCAGCTCGTGGGTCTGATGACTGACTTGGATTATTTTTGGCCGGATGACAAAAGCAAAACCGTCCGCAGCGTCATGACTAAAGTAAAAGATATGGTCACTGCGCCGAGTGGTATTTCACTTAAGCGCGCGAATGAAATTATCAGAAAAAAGAAATTGTCTATTTTGTGTGTTGTGCAGAAAAGCGGGAAGCTTGAATCAATCGTCACCCGAAAAGATCTTGAAAAGAATGAAATCTATCCCCACGCGAACAAAGATGACGGCAAGCGCTTGCGTGTTGGCGCTGCAATCGGTGTTGGTGAAGAATCGTTGAAGCGCGCGCACGCGCTTGTTGAAGCCGGCGCAGATGTTATCATTATTGACACCGCACATGGGCATTCAAAAGGAGTGCTGGATACTGTTGTTGCTTTCAAAAAAGACAAAAAATTGAATACTATTGATGTGGTAGCGGGCAACATCGCGACCAAACAGGCTGCGCACGCGCTTGTTGAAGCCGGTGTTGATGGGATTAAAGTCGGCATGGGGCCTGGCGCTATCTGCACCACGCGCGTGGTCGCGGGCATCGGCGTTCCGCAGATTACCGCAGTTATGGAAGCAGTCGCCGGACGCGGAAAGAATAGCGCGGTGCCGATTGTCGCGGATGGCGGCATCAAATATTCGGGAGATATTGTCAAAGCGCTTGCAGCGGGCGCGAGCTCGGTTATGATTGGCAGTTTGTTTGCGGGCACTGAAGAATCTCCTGGAGAAACTGAGTTTTACGGAGGGAGAATGTATAAGTCATACCGGGGCATGGGATCACTTGGCGCCATGACTCAGGGATCAAAAGATCGGTACGGGCAAGGAAAAATTAAAGATGCTTCAAAGTTCGTGCCTGAAGGGATTGAAGGCCGTATCTTGTATCGAGGGCCGGTTGAGAAAACAGTGTACCAATTAACAGGCGGTATCCGATCTGGAATGGGATATCTTGGCGCAAAAAGTATTCCCGAGCTGCAGAAAAAAGCGGAGTTTATCAGAATCAGCACGGCCGGCGTGCGCGAAAGTCATCCGCACGATGTCGAGATTACGAAAGAGTCTCCGAATTACCAGCCATAGCATATCAAAAACAAGCCCCGCGGGGCTTGTTTTCTTTACCAATGAAGTAATATCCAGGTACAGAACGCCAGCAATGGAACTTGAACCAAAAAACCCTGGATGATAGTGAGTTTTTTCGGGATGATGTGATGTGCGGCATTGTGCAGTTTTCGATACCAGTCGAGCAGTTTACTGCCGGTCAACTCGTGAAAACCCCAGAGCGCGTCCGGAAGCACCGCACCTGCTGCGCCATACATGATTCCTGGAATTTGGGCAATCTGATTGGTTGAGAGCCAGTAGACCGAAAAAGCGATTAGCACTCCGAAATCAATCAGTGCCGCAGCGATGGTTCGACGAAGTTTGGTGTTAAAAAATTTCCAGTGTTGGATGTTTTCGTCGCCATGCGGAATCATGTCCAGTATGAAGTGAGAGATAAATCCGGCCAAGAACGCAATCCACACATTGGGAATAAATTGTCCGACGGCTGCTCCCGCGGCCGCGTGCACAGTGAGGTACATACTAGATATAGTATACCAGAAAATCTTGATTTAGCGAACAAAACATGGTATAAGTATTTGTGTTATACTACGCAGCATCGCGCACTTTCGCAGGTTTTTATTTGGGCGATTGTAAAAAAATATGATGCAAGTCTTGCCGGGGTAGCTCAGTCGGTTAGAGCGGAGGACTCATAAACCTCAGGTCGACGGTTCGATCCCGTCCCCCGGCACCATAAGTCATGTAGGACTTTTGTCCACGCCATGTTTAGTCTAAGTGATGTCTGCTGGTATGTGTTTAAAGATTGACGTTTCTACTTTAGTCTGTTAGCATAGCAACCAACGCCTTTATATCTACAAATATTCACTTGGGCTGAGCGAAGCGAAGTTAAGTGAATATTTGAGAGGAGAAGACTGACGAAAGGTGGAGTGAATTCTGAGTACTCTCAGAAGACACGGAACCTGAAGTCAGGCTACGACGCCGTCGCGGGGTAGAGCAATGGCAGCTCGCCAGGCCCATAACCTGGAGGTTGCGGGTTCGAGTCCCGCCCCCGCTACCAAAAAACACTCTCGACAAGAGGGTGTTTTTTGTATATGAAATAGTGGTGCCGCGGGAGAGAGTCGAACTCTCATGGGTTGCCCCACACGATTTTGAGTCGTGCGTGTATACCAGTTCCACCACCGCGGCTCGTCGCAGTTGCGCTACAGTCTCCGCATCCGCGCAAGCGCGGCTGCTGCGACTTTCGCACGTCTGCTCCTCTTAGACAAACACTTAACCTCTCCGCCTGAGGCGGTTCGGCCCAAGTGTTTGTCTATATGGTATGTGATGTCACGCCTATTCTAAAACAATACCTCTCCGTTGTCAAAGTGATGTTTTTCTTTTATAATATACATTATATGGCACGAGTTATATCGGTAGTAAATCAGAAGGGCGGGGTTGGGAAGACGACCACCGCTATTAATTTAGCGGTCTATCTGGCGGCACTCGGCAAGTACGTGCTTTTGGTTGATTTAGACCCTCAGGCAAACGCCACCTCGGGCATTGGCATCCAGCACAATGAATTAAAACACGGTTTGTATGAGGCTTTGGCAGGGCTCGTCGACATGCGTTCAATTATCCAGTCGCACGAGCTTGACGGGCTGCGCATTGCGCCAGCCACCAATAATCTCGCGGGCGCGAACGTGGAGCTGGTGACCGCGGAACGCAGAGAATACCGTTTGTACGATATTTTGCAGCAAGTTCGGCATGAGTATGATTATATTATCATTGACTCTCCTCCGTCGCTCGGTATTTTGACGCTCAATGGATTAGTTGCGGCGGATGAACTGCTTATTCCTGTTCAGGCTGAATACTACGCGCTCGAAGGATTAGGCCAGTTAATGAATACTATTGAGCTGATTCGTGGAAATTTAAAGCCGGACTTGTCGGTGCTGGGCGCGGTGCTTACCATGTATGACAGTCGTAACAAGCTTTCGGAACAGGTTATGCTCGAATTGTACAAATATTTTCCAGATAAAATTTTTCGCAGCGTGATTCCACGCAACGTGCGCCTGACTGAGGCGCCGTCGTACGGTAAATCAATTTTGCATTACGATTCAAAATCAAAAGGGGCAAAAGCATACGAACGGCTCGCGCGCGAGCTGCTCGAACTGCACGCCACACAGATCTAACTATGGCACAAAAACAAAATTTCGGACTCGGTCGCGGACTCGGGTCTCTTATCCCAAGCAAACGAGAGGAGCCGGCGTCTGATGAGCGCCAAGAAGGGAATTATTTTTCAGCACGCGCATTCAAACCAACACCAGAGGATCCGCCTGCGGTTGAGCAGAATGTCGCGCAGTCCATTGTACGTGATGTGCCGGTTGGGGACATTGCTTCAAATGAATATCAGCCACGTAAGCATTTTGCCGAAAAGCCGCTTGAAGAATTGTCGGCCTCAATTAAAGAGCACGGCATTTTACAGCCGCTCGTGGTTATTGAGAAAGAAGAGGGTGGATACGAACTTGTTGCCGGCGAACGCCGTTTGCGCGCTTCGAAAATGGCTGGACTCTCGACGGTTCCGGTCATTGTCCGTAATTTTAACGAACTTGAGCGTCTTGAGCTCGCGCTGATTGAAAATATCCAACGGGCAGATTTGAATCCTATTGAAGAAGCGGTAGCATACCAAAAGCTCAATGATGAGTTTGGCTTGACGCATGAGCAGATTGCCAAGCGGCTCGGCAAGAGTCGTCCGGTGGTGAGCAACGCGTTGAGATTGTTGCATCTTCCTGAAGAAATCCAACAGGCGATTGCTGAGGGGAAGATTACTGAAGGTCATGCGAAAGTACTCATGGAAATTAAGGATGAGGCAAAACGCGACGCACTATTCAAGAAAGTGCTTTCCCAGAAGTTGACCATTACGGATACCTCCTCAGAGGTACAGCGCGTCGGTGTGCAGCCTCATTCTCGCCGAGTGAATCGGGATCCGAATATTGCGGCGCTCGAGGACGACCTTCGCGATCGGCTCGGGACAAAAGTATCCATCAAAAAACGAGGCAAACACGGCGGAGTCATTGCCATTGAATATTACGGGCAGGAAGAATTCAGGGAGTTGCTCGAAAAACTGACCCACGGCAGTTAAACAAAAACCCCGCAGTAGCGGGGTTTTTTAGAACCGGCGAAGGCCGGGGATGGAGGCGAAAATGCTTTTTGGCGCAGAGCTTTTAATTTTTTCGCGCGCGGCGGTTGTTTTAACGAATTTGAGCCAGTCTTGGTTCGGCCCTTTTCTGTTTTTGTCGGTAATGATTTCAACCATGTCGCCGCTTCGAAGTTCGGTGTCGAGCGAGGCCATTTGATTGTTGACGCGCGCGGCGGTTGTGGTGTTTCCGATGTCGGTATGAATGTGATACGCAAAATCAATAGGTGTCGCGTTTTCCGGCAAATCAATAACATCCCCTTTTGGCGTGAATACGAAAATACGATCCTGAAAAACATCAATTTTGATTGAATCAAGATAGTTTTTATCTTTTGCCAATTCCTGATGAAGTTTTGAAAGCTCCTGCATCCATTCGAATTTTTTATCAAATTTAATAGATCCACGTTCGTCATAATGCCAGTGCGCAGCAATGCCGTATTCAGCGGTTCGGTGCATGTCGAGCGTTCTGATTTGAATTTCGATTGATTTACCATCCTCCGTGAAAATAGTGGTATGGAGCGACTGGTACCCGTTCGGCTTTGGTTGCGCTATGTAGTCCTTGAAGCGGTTGGTCATCGGGCGCCACTTGCTGTGGATGATGCCGAGCGCTTGGTAGCATTCCGCTATAGTGGGCACTACCACTCGAAGCGCTACAATGTCATGCACGCTTTTCAGTTCGTTGTTGTGTGTCTGTATTTTTTTGTAGATGCTCCAAAGATCTTTCGTTCTTCCTGAGATTTCGAGTACGTTAATGTTTTCTTTTTTTAACTCAGCGCTGATTTGGCGACGTGATTGTTTGAGCAGGTTCTCGCGCTCGCTGTAATACCGTTCGAGCTGTTCGCGGAGACTGGAGTATTCCTTTGGATACAAGTATTTGAACGAAAAATCTTCAAGCTGTCCCTTCATCTGCCAGATACCGAGACGGTTCGCGATTGGTGCATAGATTTCGAGCGTTTCGCGTGCGATGCGCTCTTGTTTTTTTGCTGGCAGAGCATAGAGCGTTTGCAGGTTATACAGCCGATCAGCAAATTTAATGAAAATAACGCGAATGTCAGACGCCATAGCGATAAACATTTTTCGCAGATTTTCAATATATCGTTCAATGCCGCGGTATTTCAATTTTCCAAGCTTGGTGATGCCCTCTACTAGGGTTGCGACATCGTCTCCGAATTCCCGGCGAATATCGTCAAGTGAGTAGTCCGTGTCTTCAGGAACATCATGTAACAGGCCGGCAATAATGGTATCTTGGTCAAGGTGGTATTTTGCGAGCGTAATAGCAGTGCCGACCGGGTGATTAATATATGGCTCTCCGCTTTTTCTGGTTTGCCCTTTGTGCGCTTGATTTGCAAAATCGTACGCAAGCCGAACAAGCTCGATATCGACATTGAGATTTTCCCGTTCAATTGTCTTGGTTAGTTCGGTAATAGTTGGCATAATATCACTAGCGTAACTGAAAAACTTGATTTTTGTCAATCAAACACACCCGCCTTTTGGGCGGGTGTGTGGGAGACTCGATTATTTTTTCTGTGCCTTCGGCCGTCTGCCTCGACCTGGATTTTTTCGTTTTTGCTCAAGCATTTCAATTGCCTGTTCACGCGTCACTGAGGCGGGGTCAGTATCTTTTGGCAGGGATTTGTTTACGGTCCCGTCGGTCACATAGGGACCGAACCGTCCGTGCTTGACTTGAATAGCGCCTTTAGAATTCGGATCTTCTCCTAATTCAGCAATCGGCTCGCGCATTTTCTTTTTCTGTTCGGCCGCAGTGCTCAAAACGACAAGCGCCTGTTCGAGCGTGATGGTATAGGGGTCGTATTCCTCCGAAAGCGACGCGGTTGATTTACCGGCTTTGAGGTAAGGACCATACCGTCCTACATTTGCAACAATGTCATCGCCCGCTGCGTTGACACCGAGCGTACGCGGAAGCTTAAGCAGCTCCAGCGCTTCTTCCAGGGTAATGGTTTCAACGCTCTGATCTGATTTTAGTGACGCGCTTTTTGGCTTTTCTTTTTTGTTTTTTTTCCCTTTTTCATCTTCTTTCCATTCCCCGAGTTGGACGTATGGGCCGAAGCGTCCTGTTTTTGCGAATACCGGAAGTTTTGTTTTCGGATCAGTGCCGAGTTCCCGAGTTTGGATAATGTCTTCGCGCTTCACGTTTTCTGTTTTATTGATGAGATTTTTTTTAAATGGCTCATAAAAATCGCGTACCGCTCGTTCCCAGTCGATTTTTCCTTCCGCAATTTCGTCCAACTCTTCTTCCATGCGCGCGGTGAATTTGTAGTCGACAATTTTTGGGAAATGATCAGTCAGTACGTCAGTGACGAGAAAAGCCATGTCAGTCGGTTTGAGTCGTCGGTTCTCGATGCGTTCGACGTATCCGCGGTTGATGACGGTACTGATGGTCGGCGCGTAGGTGGACGGCCGGCCGATATCATATTCTTCAAGCGCTTTGACGAGTGACGCGTCGCTGTATCGAGCCGGGGGTTCGGTAAAGTGCTGATTCGGCTCAATGAGCGACTGATGTGCAGGGTCGCCGTTTTTAAAGTCAGGCAGCAGGTTTTCTCTCTGGCTCGCGGGATAGAGCTTCAGAAATCCGTCGAACTTGACCGTCTGTCCGGTCGCGCGGAACGTGTAGGTTGCGTCACTCTTCGTGCTGATATCGAGCGAGGTGTTGTTCATGAGCGCTTCCGGCATTTGCGACGCGACAGCGCGCTTCCAGATAAGGTCGTAGAGCTTGAACTGTTGGGCGCTGAGGTGCTGCTTAACGAGCGCCGGGGTACGCATGGCCTCGGTCGGTCGGATTGCTTCGTGCGCTTCTTGAGCTGATTTTGACTTAGTCTTAAAAATACGCGGCTTGTCGATTACATATTTTTCACCGAGATCTTTTTTGAGATAAGATCTCGCATCATCTATAAACTTGGTCGACAAATTAACGGAGTCGGTACGCATGTAGGTGATGAGACCGACTTCACCTTCGCTACCGACATCAATACCTTCGTAGAGCTGCTGGGCGAGGCGCATGGTTTGGAGTGAAGAGTAGCCGAGTTTACGGTTTGCTTCCTGCTGAAGGGTTGAGGTGGTAAACGGTGGAGCCGGATTTTTCTTTGTTTCCTTTTTGTCGACGTTTGTGATGGTGAAGCTTCCTTTTTCAAGCGCCGCGAACAGTTTTTTTGCGTGCGCCTCGTCTGCGATTTCAAACTTATCCAATGATTCGCCGTTCACTGCCTGCAGTTTCGCCGGAAAGAATCCTTCGGGCAGCTGCTTTGGATCGTATCCTTTTGGCAGGGTTGCTTTGTCTTTTGAAAAAAGAGCGTCAATGGTCCAGTATTCACGCGCCTCAAACTGCATGATTTCACGTTCTCTTTCGACAATGAGCCGCACGGCGACTGATTGGACTCGGCCGGCTGACAGTCCGCGCGCGACTTTTTTCCAGAGAAACGGAGAAAGTTCGTAGCCGACCAAGCGATCGAGAATACGGCGCGCTTGCTGAGCGTATACACGTTTTTCGTCGATTGCGCGTGGATGTTCGATTGCTTCTTCAATGGCTGTTTTGGTAATTTCGTGGAACGTAATGCGTTTAATTTGGTCAGCTTTTGGTTTCAAGAGAGACACCAAATGCCACGCAATGGCTTCTCCCTCGCGGTCCTCGTCAGTTGCGAAGTAAATAGTGCCTGCATTTTTTGCCAGTTTTTTGAGTTCATCAACCACTTTTTTCTTGTCGTCGCCTTCAACCACATATGTCGGCTCAAAGTTATTGTTGACATCGATGCCGATATCTTTCTTCGGCAAATCTCGAATATGCCCGTACGAAGATTTGACGGTGTACGCGCCTTTAAGAAATTTAGTAATGGTTTTTGCCTTGGTTGGGGATTCGACAATGACGAGGTCTTTCATGAGTGTGGGCTAATGGATCTTGTGGTTAGAATGCGAGATTCTGGTATCCAGCGTGTTCTGAGTTTTCCGGCGAGGAAGAATGAGCCGGTGATGAGAATGGCATCATTGCTTTTTGCCTTGCGACGCACGAGCTGAAGCGCTTTTGACGCATTTGGTTCTTGTACGCAGGATACCTGCTTTGGGCAGTATCGAGCAAGTTCGGCCGTTGTGTAGGATGCGCGCCCTTCAACAGAGAACTCAGTAAAAATAAATTGATCGGTGATTGGCGCAAGGAGCTCAATCATTTTTTTTGCGTTTTTATTTTTTGCACTCGCAAAGATAGTATACAGTGTATCATATGTCAACTTTTTGGAATTGTGGACAACGCTTCTTATTTTGTCGGGGTTGTGTGCGCCATCTAGTATAATGATAGGTTTTTGCTGGACAATTTCAAAACGACACGGAAGTTTTGTGCGCAGCAGTCCTTCGTTCGTTGCGTCTTCAGAAATGCCAATGTGTCGAGCGATTGCATATGCAAGCGCGTGATCGCTTTTCTGATACTTATCCGCCTCAACAACGTGAAAGCGTGCTTTTTCTTTCTTGCACTTTTGTTTAAAAATGGCACGAATCCGTTCGCGTCGTTCGGTGGTAAAAAAATCACTCTTTGGTTTGATGATGCCTGCCTTTTCGCGGGCGATTTTTGAAAGCGTGTTACCCAACAGCGCCATGTGGTCGAGTCCGACGTTCGTGGTCGCGCTGATTGACGTTTTGATGATGTTGCCGGCGTCGTATGTCCCACCGCATCCAACTTCAAGAATAACCCAATCGCATTTTTGTTCTTTAAAATAAAGCAGTGCAAGGCCAAAGAAAATTTCAAAATATGCCGGACGTCTGTACACGCTGTGCTGTTCCATGCGCTCAATAATCGGCTTTATCTTTTTGACCAGCCGCGCGAACGCCGCAGGACTGATGAGTTTCTCATTAACTCGTATCTTTTCAATGGAAGTGGTTGCGTAGGGCGAGGTGAATGAACCGACGCGGCGGCCGTCCGCGTCCAGCATGTTATGCAGCGCGGTGACGGTGGTGCCTTTTCCTGAAGTACCGGAGACGTGCACATATTTAAAACCGCGCTCAGGGTTTCCAAGCAGGCGTATGAATTCCCGCGTTCGTTCGAGAAAAATTTCGGGATTTTTTTTGTGCGAATGCATGTATGCCTGGTCATGCGGGGATGCCGCAAGGCGCTCCAGGTAGCGCACCGCATCAAGATACTGCTTATGCGCGTTCTTCATGTTCTGCGTGCTGTTCGTTCCCATGCCGGAGCCACGCAACGAGGGCGTAGACAACCGGGGTGTCGAGGATTGCAAAAGCGATTTTGAAAAGCCAGTAGGGGATAATCAGCGCAAAAAGGAATGCGACATCGAATTTCGGGGTTACGTGGTAAAAGGCGATGAACATGAAGAGTGTTGTGTCGATGAATTGGCTCACAATAGTCGAGATATTGTTCCGGAGCCAGAGATACTTGCCGTGTGTTTTTGAACGCAGGAACTGGAATGCCCAGATGTCATGTGTTTGGCTCAAAACGAACGCGATTAATGACGCGACAATAATGCGCATTGAATTGCTGAATACGGTTACATAGGCTTCATTGTGCTCATACCGGCCGGCCGGCGGAAGTATAACCGCAATAGCCACGATGCCGAGAATGAGGATTTGCGCAACGAGCGCGCCGTACAGAAGGTGGGTGACTTTTTTTCTGCCGAACACTTCTTCAATTGAGTCTGTAATTAAAAATGTGAGCGGATACGCGAAAATACCCACTGAAACCGAGACGCCGAATAGGGTGGTTACTTTGGTGCCGAGCAGATTCGCGCCGACAAGGGCGGCAATAAAAATTGACGAGAGTATGGCGAGTTTTTGGTCGGTATCAATACGCATAGGGTGTATTATTATTGGTTAACGGGCGATGCAGTAGCGCATGCCGCCCATATGGCGAACCATGCCTTTCATCTCCATGAGCGTGAGTGCTGCATTTATATCGCGAACCGCGCAATTGGTCAAGCGGGCGATTTCGTCTATGTGGAGCGGTTCTTTTGTTAGCACACCGAGGATCGCTGACTCTTCTTTAGTATGCGGGACAATCGTCGACGCTGCAACATATGCCTCGACATTGTGTATGTTGAGCGTTTCAAGCACGTCCGATGCGTCAGTGACGAGACGCGCCCCCATTTTAATGAGGTTGTTGGTGCCGAGCGCATTTTCGTTGGTAATGTTTCCGGGAATAGCGAACACTTCACGGTCTTGCTCGAGCGCGTAGCGGGCGGTGAGCAGGGCTCCTGATTTCTCCGGCGCTTCAACGACGAGTACGCCGTAGCTCAAGCCCGATATGATTCGATTGCGCCGGGGAAAATGCTGTTTGAGGGGCGGCGTGCCGAGCGGATGTTCAGATATGAGCGCGCCGCCTTCAGCGACCATGCGCTCACCAAGCATTCGGTTGCCCGCAGGGTAGATGTTGCTTTTTTCAAGACTTGCGCCCAAGACGCCAATGGTGGTCCCGTGCGCGTTGAGCGTTGTCTCGTGCGCACTGGCATCAATACCATACGCAAGTCCACTGACGATGGTGATATTTTGTTCGGCGAGCGAGTGGACAATTGTTTCGCATGCCATTTTTCCGTATGGTGTGCACTTTCGCGTACCGACTACGCCAATCGGGTAGGAGCGCTCGTCAGGGAGCGTTCCGCGGTAGTAGAGGATAGGCGGCGGATCATAAATCTCTTTCAGGAGCGGGGGATAGTCATCTTGTTCGGGAGTGGTGGTGTTGATTCCTTCTTTTACAAGCGCTTCAGCGATGTGTTCGAGGTTGAGTGTTGAACGGGCAGATATAAGCTCTCTACATGATCGATCATCGAGCCCTGCTTGGTGCAGCGCTTCTTCTCCTGCTTCCCACGCGTTTTGGGCGGTTTTGAAGTGTTCTATTAATAAAGAGAATCGTTTTGGGCCGATAGAGGGTACTTTTGATAGACCTATTTTATAAAGAAGGTCGTTATTGCTTCTAACATTAGCCATATTTTTGTTTTAGTATATTGACTTTTTTAACAAAATATGCTATAATTAATATATAAGACAGTTCATTCTTTTTTACATTTCATCGGAGGGGAGCCGATGGTACCGAGAAAAGGAAGACTAGGGTTCAAACGACGCCACCGAGGCGAGTCAGTCACTTGGTGGCGGACGCGGCTCTATGAGAGCGTCGTACATCGTCTGCCGCCGGCCAACACGCCGAGTAAGACCGCGTTCGTACGTTTTCTCGCTGAGAGGAAGTACGACGCTGGTGAGCTCGGAGCTGCGGTCGCTCGCGCGAACAGCAAGTGGCACTACATTTTCGCCGACTGGAACGCATCGCACACGGACGCGAAGATTCGGTGGGTCGAGAACAGGTGGCAGGGTGTGCTCGCCATACTCTGACATCATACCACGAATCAGGGCATCCATACTTTGTATGGGTGCCCTTTCTTTTTGTCGCAAAAAAAAGCGGGCTGAACCAAGGTTCTGGTTCAGCCCGCGGGGTTGCTTCAGCGTATTGCTACGCTGGTGGTTCGGTTACACCACGTGGTTCGCGGCAGCTCTCTCCAGAGGTGGAGTCAGGCCGCCAGGTTGCCCGTGGCGCCGGCGTCGGGACAGATCAGATTGTGCCCGCCGCCGCCGGAGTCGAAGGTCGCCGCCAGCCCGTTGTTCGTCACGTTGGAGTTGGGGCTGGCGCGGTTGTTGTACGCCAGGCTGTTGTCGTCGGTCTGCTCGATCGTCGTCGCCGTGTTCGTCGCCAGGGTCGCGGTGCCACCGGAGTCGTCGAAGGGAGCGATCTGTGCGGCCAGGGCGACGTCGTTGAACGGGTTCGGGTAGTTGGTCAGGACACTGACCGAGTCGGTTATCGCGGTCGCGCTCGTGCTGTCGGCCAGGATCTTCGTGCCGGAGTCGGTGTCGGCGTTCTTGTTGGCCGTGTTCAGCGCGATGAGACCCTTCTCGTTGAGCTGGACGACCCCCGAGGCGTCGGCCGAAGCGATGAACGCGCCGCCGGAGCCGGTGGCGGCGTTGGACCAGGCGATGTCGACGGAGTGCTGCAGGAAGTTCTGCGACAGGACGGGCGAGTCGTGCGCGTTGTTGACGGCGATCACCGTCTGGGTGTTCGTGGCGGCGGCGTTGACCGGCGTGGTCGTCATCACGAGCGCGGCCATCACGAACATCGCGAACAGACCCGCGAACAGGTGCGTAAAGCGGCGCATGGTGCGTCTCCTTGTGCTGTTCGTGGACGTGCTTTTTGCGACACTCCCTCACTACATGCTGCCCCCGTGGCAGCACGGCATACGGTCCGCACAGTGCGGTTGTTCACCTCCTTTCTGCGGAGAAGTTGTATGCAATAAAAAAGGAACAAAATGTTTTGTATATACTAGCATTCAGCGGTACTTTTTTCAACCCTATGCGGCTGAGTGTTTCCTTTTTTCTCTAACAATCGCCATGAGCGTTTTCTGTAGTTTGGCGGTCCAGTCTTTGCCGAATTCGGCAAGTGGTAATTTGAGCTCTTCGGTCCCGTACTCCCAGTGTGGGCAGATTTCGAGCATGGCGCTGAAGCATTCCGGCGGGAGCGGCTTCTCGGTGCGCAGAATCAGCCGCTGGGTGTCTGACCCGAATGAACCAATGGTGTCGATTGCGGTTATTCCCGACATGCGTCCGAGGATTTTCATTTTGAGCACATAAAAAAGATTTTGGACCGTTTGAGGCAGCGCGCCGGCTCGAGTGATTTTTTCTTTTGCGGCATCGAGATCTTCAATAGTATCGATGAGCGCCCATTCATGGTATAGCTCAATACGCCGTTCTTTGTTTTTTTCAAAAAATCCCGGAATGCGTGCTTCGATAGGTAGGTCGACCGAGATATCCGCCACCACTTCGAGCCGTTCGCCTGATTTGATTTCTTTGACCGCCTGATTGAGAAGCCTAAGATAGAGCCCAAGACCGATTGATTTTACATGTCCGTGCTGCGCTTTACCCACAATGTTGCCGACACCCCTGATTTCCATGTCCCGCATAGCCAAATCAACCCCGCTACCGAGCGAGTGCGCCTCTTCGAGCGCGGCAAGCCGTTTTTCTGCTTCACCGGTCAGCTTTTGCCGCTTATAAAAAAAGTATGCATAGGCCTGCCGTTTGCCTCTGCCGATTCTGCCGCGAATTTGATGCAGCTGCGAGAGGCCGAACTGGGTTGCGTTGTCGACAATTAACGTGTTGACGTTCGGCAGATCGAGCCCGTTTTCGATGATGGTTGAGCAGACCAGTACATCAAGTGTGCCGGTATCAAATTCATGCATGATATGTGCGATGTCTCCTTCGGGAAGTTGGCCGTGAAGGACGCCAATTTTAATGCCGGGCAACAGTTTTTCAAGTTCCTGTTTTTTGACCTGGATGGTCTCTATATTGTTATACAAATAGTATGCTTGTCCTTTACGCTCGATTTCTTGAGCAATCGCCTCTTTTATCCTGTTGTGGTCATAAGGCTCTATGTGTGTGTCAATTGCTTTGCGTCCTTCTGGAGGGGTAGTGATGACCGAGATGTCGCGTACGCCCGAATATGCCATGTGCAGTGTACGGGGAATAGGGGTTGCGGTAAGGGTCAGCACGTGCGCCTGCGAACGAAGCGTCTTGAGCCGTTCTTTGTGCATAACACCGAACCGCTGTTCTTCGTCGATGATGATGAGACCCAGGTTTTTAAATTCCACATCGCCGCTCAACAGGCGATGTGTGCCGATGATGATGTCCGCGGTTCCTTCGGCGAGCTGTGCCAGATTCTGCTGCTGCGTGCGGTGGCTTTCAAACCGTGACAGACCACAGATTGAGATAGGGGTGTCTTTGAGCCGTTCAGCAAACGTATCCAAATGCTGTTGCGCGAGAATAGTAGTCGGTGCGAGTACGGCTATTTGATAACCCGCATGCGCCGCTTTTGCGGCCGCGCGAACAGCCACTTCGGTTTTGCCGAACCCGACATCGCCGCACACCAGCCGATCCATCGGCGTGCTGCCCGCCATGTCGTCGTAGACTGACTCAATCGCTTCTTTCTGGTCCGGTGTTTCACTATATTTAAAAGTGTCGCTGAGTTTTTTCTCAAGAGGTTTAGACCGCTCAATACGCAGTACGTGCACCAGTTTACGGCGGGCCTGCGTATTCAAAAGCTGTCGTGCCTCGCTCAGTGTTTCGAGACGTGCTTTGCCGAGCGCCTTGCTCCAACCCCCGCTTGAGAGTCTGCTTAATGTCGGGTGCGCATCGCCAATATACTTTTCCATTTTTTCAGCCAAAGTGACTGGCAAAAAGAGCTTATCGCCTTCGGCGTACGCGAGTTTGAAATATTCACCGACGCGGCCGTCGAGCTGCTGTTCGACCATGCCTTCAAATTCCGCAATGCCGTGGTCGAGATGAATAACATAGTCTCCGGGTTTGAGTTGTTTAATGAAGCTCGTTTTTATTTCACTCGTTCTTTTCTGCGATGGCGGATATAGTTTCTCGCTGAGTTCATGAATTTCAGCTGACGAAAAAGTAATGCGGATATCATGCTCAGGCGGGAAAGGGTCAATTAGAATTGTCGGCATTTTCTTTTGATACGCGCTGAGCGGGGCAGTGTGTTCGAGATGAGTCAGTGAATAGGGAAGAATGGTTGCTTTGGTAACTTTTTTCGACGCGGTTGATTGAGGTGTATAGGTTGATATGCGGTCAATAGTGTTGTCGTCGAAATCAATGCGAAATCCTTCAGAGGCGCCGATAGGGAATACGTCGACCACGCTGCCTCGGCGCGCGACAAGTCCGGGTTCGGGAGCGGTGCGCTCCGGTGAATAGCCTGCGCTAACCAGCTTGGTAACGAGATCTTCTTGCGTCACAGTCATACCTGCCTCAAGGAGCACGGTATGTGTGGCCAAGGTGTCGGGATCAGGAACCGCACGCACATCTGCTTCGGTTGAAAGCACGATGCAGGGGATATGTTCCTTAATTGCGGTCAGTACCTGTGGAGTGAGCGTCGCGTACACCGGGAGTACGCTTGTTTCTTTGGTTGCGTGGAGCCACGCGTGGTATGCATCAAAGACCGCCAATTGCGCGACATCATCTTCGCACATAATTAATACTGGCGACTGTATATCGCTCTTGCGGCTGAGTTGGTGGATAAGGAATCCACGCGCAATATGGCTGCTCGCCGTTTTGATAACGAGCCGCTCAGCTGACCCTAAATTATTGACAATAGTCTGCACCCCTTCGCGGATGTGCGGAGGGGTTATGTATGGTTTCTTTTCCATAAAGGAGCACGGCGCATGTCACACCGAAGTGCAGTGGGGCGCGCGCCGCGTACCTCGGAATCATTGTAGCGCATGGTAATTACCTTGACAAGGCCATAGTCGCTTGCTACTATGGCGTACTGTTCTTTGTATGGGTCTGCTTGTAGTTTGTCGATGAGGAACCCCTCCTAACCTTGTCGGCGCTTGAAGGGCTGCCGCGCTCGTCGCTGTATTCCTTCGCTACAAGCAGGCTCATGCAAAGATCAAAACACCTGCTGCGCGGCAGGTGTTTTTTTATGCGGAGTCTTTTTTTGGAGGGGTGTGAAATGTATGTGTGCGCACGCCATTCTGCCACGCCGTGACTATCTCAGGTATCAGACTGAGCGCGGCGCGAACGTCAGGCATGCGGTTTTTGCTGAATGGTTCAAGCACATAGGCTTCTGACGGTTTATCCTGTTTGCCGGGCTGGTGTTCGGCAATGCCTATTCTCATTCGTTGAAAATTTTTGTCGCCCAGTACGTCTATAATAGAGGCGACGCCATTATGTCCCCCTGAAGCGCCGGCCGGCCTGAGGCGGATATCGCCGAGCATGAGGTCTATTTCATCGTACGCGACCAATATATCTTCTTGCTCGATTGCGTAGTATCGCATCAGCGCGGCAACCGCGTCTCCGGAGGCGTTCATAAATGTTTGCGGTTTGGCGAGCAGAATATCTTCATCGTGCTGAGTTATTCGCGCAACCGATGCGTTACATTTTTTTGCCGTGGTCCACGCGCCGTCCGCCAGGCGGTCGAGCGCCATAAATCCCATGTTGTGACGAGTTTTTTCGTATTTTTTCCCGGGATTGCCGAGTCCGACAATGAGTTTCATATAGTTATCTTCTTTTTGGCTGTGGTCGCCGCCGGTGACGCAGTTTCTTTCGTGCAGGGGGCAGTTTTTGGTCGCCCGGTTTTGGTTGGCGTTCGATAATGCGGAGCGAAAGCGGAATGCCCTCATAATCGAACTTGTCGCGCATCGAATTTATGATGAACTGTTTGTACGACTGCGCGAGATTTGTCTTGTTTGGGATTTCGAGTCGAAAGCATGGCGGGTTGGATTTTTCCTGTACTAATGAAAGCAGTCGCGGTCGGCGCGTGCCTTTTCCGATGGTTGGTTTTCTCTTGACTACCAACTCGCCGATAAACGCTTTCAGGTCTTCCTCTTTCAGTTCTTTGGTCGCGCTCTGGTGCAACTCATGGGCAAGTTCAAGCATTGCCCGTGTTCTAATTCCTTCTGCCGCCGAGGTGAACACAATCGGCACCCAAGAAAGGTTTGGAAATGCTTTTCTCAAGTATGTTTCGTAGGTGTTGATGGTATCGGGGTCTTTGTCTGGAATGAGATCCCATTTGTTGGCGACAATAAAAATTCCTTTGTTTGCGGTTTCTATTTCATTCGCAAGCCGTTTGTCCTGCGATGAAATAGGTTCTGAAATATCAACAACCAGCGCGACCACGTCAGCTCTTCTGACGGCGCCCATTGTTTTACCAATGCTCATCATTTCAACATCGTCGCCGCGCGCGGTGTGGCGTCTGACGCCCGCAGTATCGATGACGGTGTAGCGGATGTCTTTGTAGGTAATGGTCACGTCTTGCGAGTCGCGCGTGGTGTGCGGTTCGTCTGAAACAATCATTCGCTCTTCACCCACGACCGCGTTGAACATGGATGATTTTCCGACGTTTGGGCGTCCGATGAGCGCGAGAGTCACATCAACTAATTTTAGCTCGTCGGCTGACGGCGTCCCAAGATGGCTGATGATTATATCCAAAAGATCGCCGACGCCGGAGCCGTTTGATGCCGAGACAAGGTTCATTTCATACCCGAGTTGTTCAAACACCTTTGCTTTTGCTCTGCGGTGCGGATTGTCGCATTTATTGACGGCGAGCAGTACTGGTTTTTTTTGTTTTCTAAGTACCTTCACCAGTTGAGTATCCTCAGGGAGAATGCCGGTCTTCACGTCAACCATAAGTACGATGACCGTTGCTTGGCGCGTTGCTTCTTGAACTTGTTTTAAGATTTGTTCACGAAAAACATCTCCTGCTTTTGGGTCGACGCCACCGGTATCAACCAGCATAAATCGCCGGCCGCCCCACGCGACCGGTGTTTCGAGTCGGTCACGCGTAGTACCTGCCTCGCTCGAGACAACTGATTTACGCTCTTCGACTATTTTGTTGAATAACGTTGATTTTCCGACGTTACTTCTTCCGACAATGGCAACTTTTGGCAACTGCATAATGTGGTCTTATTCGGCGAGTGATAAGGTGTGTTCAGGAATGCGATCTTCGCCGAGTATGATGAGTATGTCAGCATCCGGCTGTTCGATATACTGCGGGATGCTAGGGGCGATATTCGCATGAAGCTTTTCTTTGAGGTCTTGGATTTCAGACGGGTCTGTTTCAGTGTTAATAGTATAAATAACGGTGCGTTCATAGTCTCTGCGCGTCGCGTTCGAAACCTCGATGACCGCGTAATCAAATCCGGCCAGTTCTTGCGCGGTTAATGCGGCGAGCCCGGGGTAGGTGGTTCCGTTTTGGACTACTACTTTAATTGACGGTTTTGCGGGTATTGGCGGCGCGGCAAGCGCTGCGTACGGGTCGCGGTCGAGCATGTGTTGGGCAAGTAGTTGTATTTCCGAAAAATTGCTCGCACCTTTTCTTGGGCGAAGTATATAGGCGCCGTCTTCGCTCTGCTCAGAAACGAGCAATCCTTGCGATTCAGTCGAGAGTACCATTTGATTGATCGCGCTTCCGTCGATTGACTGTATAAGTTCATAAAATCGGACCAGTTCCCAAATTTCCATATTGGTTTTGATGTGGTCGCCTACGATTTCCGCGAGTGTAATTAATTTGTTCGGATTAAGAAGCGTTGAGAGCGCGAGCACGCGCTGCTGCAGCGATCGGAGGAGATCCTGCTGTCTGCGCGCGCGCGCGAAGTCAGAGCCCTGATTGTTGGTGCCGTGCCGAGAGCGGGCGTATTTGAGCGCCCGGGCGCCATCGAGATTCTGCCACCCGCTATCGAAGTGCACCGGATCATATCCGTTGGCGTTGTCAGGATATTGGTAATCCGTGAATTCGGTCGGCACATACACGCGGACGCCTCCGAGAGAGTCGACAATTTTAGTAAAACCGCCAAAATCAAGCTTCACGTAGTATTGGATGTTCTGCTGGGTGAGCGTTTCGACGGTATGCACTGCGAGCGCTGCCGCTTGCGCGGGGTCGTCGGGATACCACGATGATCCGTACGCGTGCGCGGCGTTTATCTTTTGCCAGCCAACGCCTTCAATCGGCACGACGAGGTCGCGCGGGATAGAGAGGAGTGAGGCCTGTCCGGTTGCCGGGTTGAGGCTTGCGAGCATAATCGTGTCTGTGAGCTGTCCTCCTTCGTGCGCTTCGCCGCCAATACCGAGGAGTAGCACGTTAATACGGCCGACTTCTTCTCCATTAAGCGGCTTATTGTCTGAACCGACCAAATGCTTAATTTGTTCAATCACTGAACTATTTCCGAATTGTTCGGCGATTTTGTCGCCAGAGATGACTACTCTAGTTGTGTAGGTAAGACCGACGACGAGAACACAGGCAATAAGGATTGCTCCGATATGATTAAGCGCAAAAAAACGCCTCCATTTTTTTGGAGCCACCTTTTCAATCTCGGTTTCCGCTTCATCGGCGAGCGTGCGCAAAAAATCAACGCTTTCCTTTTTCATGGTGTATCAATGGCAATCAAATAATGTTATTATTATACTAGATACGGGGGATTTCGTAAATACGTTTTTATGGTTGCGGGGTGGGCTGTTTTAGTGTATAACGGTGGTACGGGCGCACGCGGTCAGGCGCAGAAATAAAGCTCGCGAAGGGCCACTTAGCTCAGCTGGTTAGAGCGCTTGATTCACATTCAAGAGGCCGCTGGTTCGAGTCCAGCAGTGGCCACCAGATTCCTGACGACTAAAGATTAATAGTATTTGATTTCACTACTATGGCCGATGACGATAACAACATGTCTGAGTCTGAGGTTGAAAAAATGATGCACGAAGCTTCTCATGATGAGACGCCTGCTGGCGGGGCGGTTGTATTTGTTGGAGAAATGATAAAAATAACACTTATTGCGCTCGCAATTATTTTGCCGGTGCGTTATTTTTTGATCAAGCCGTTTTATGTAAACGGCGCGTCAATGGAGCCGAGTTATTTTAATAAAGAATATCTGATTATTGATGAGATTACCTATCGTTTTAATGCCCCCGAGCGTGGGGATGTGGTTGTGTTCAGATATCCAGAGGACCACACGCAGTTTTTTATCAAACGTATTATTGGATTGCCTGGTGAGCGCGTGGTCATTAAAGATGGGGTGATTACTATATACAACAGCACAAAGCCTGAAGGTGGGTTAATTAATGAGCCATATCTCTCGCCGGACGCGTATACCGCGGGTGATACAGACATAACACTCGACGAAGATGAATACTATGTGTTGGGTGACAATCGGTCAGCAAGTCTTGATTCAAGGCGTTTCGGTCCGCTTACTTTTGAAGAGATTATTGGAAAAACATGGCTTCGCGGCTGGCCACCAGACCGCGTTGGCGTGATTAGTGAACCTATTTTTGATTTATAACCATATGCCGACGAGTAACTCTAAATCAGGAAAATCAAAAAAAACACCAAGTTTACTTCGTGGGTTTAAAGATATACTGCCCGACGAGACTGCGCTGTGGTCATACGCGAGAACAATGGCGTCTCAGCTGCTTCGGGATTACGGTTTCTATGAAATCGAAACGCCGATTTTGGAATCAACTGCGCTGTACCGTCGGACAACCGGCGAGGGGACTGATATCGTTGAGAAAGAAATGTTCAGCTTTACCGACAAAAGCCGTGATTCGGTTACGCTCCGGCCTGAAATGACTCCGGGGATTGTCCGCGCGTACATTGAGCACGGCATGCTGAACCGGCCGCATCCGGTCAAGCTGTTCAGCTGGGGCCCGCTCTTCCGCTATGACCGGCCGCAGGCAGGACGATATCGCCAGTTTCATCAGCTTGATTTTGAAATTCTTGGAAATCCAAATCCGGTTGCTGACGCGGAAGTTATTTTTCTTTCATATTTAATCTGCAAGAAGCTCGGTGTTGACGCTACGGTCCACATCAACAGCATCGGCGATAGTGAGTCCAGAAAAGAATACATCAAACTTCTGAAAGAGCACTACCGCAACAAACGACGGCTTTTGTGTGAGGATTGCAAGCGCAGATTGACTAAGAATCCGCTTCGTCTGCTCGATTGCAAAGAGCCGGGATGCCGCGAACTTGCTTCAGAAGCTCCACAACTGGTTGACCATCTTGACGAGGAATCAAAACAGCATTTCATCAAAGTGCTTGAACACCTTGATGAATCCGAGGTGCCATACGTACTGAGCCCGTTTATTGTGCGCGGTCTTGATTATTACAACAGAACTGTTTTTGAACTTATTCCGACGGGCGGCGAAGAGGCTGAACAAGATTCAGAAACGCCGGTCATTGCGCAGGACGCCATTGGCGGCGGCGGGCGCTACGACGGATTGATTGAGCATGTGGGCGGCCGCCCGACTGCGGCGGTTGGCATGGCGTTTGGACTTGAACGGCTATTGAGCCGCGCGAAAGCCGCGGGTACTGTGGTGCCGAAGAAAAAAAAGCCGCAAATATTTTTAGCGCAACTCGGCGAAGAGGCGACCAAGCATGCGTTTCTCCTTTTTGAAAAGCTTCGCAGTGCGGGTTTTAGTCTGGAAGCGAATTTTGCCAAAGAGGGTTTGAAGTCACAGCTTGAGCTTGCCAATAAAGCAGGGGCAACATTTGCCGTGATTTTAGGACAAAAGGAATTGCTCGACGGTACCGTTATTATTCGCGACATGGAAAATGGTATCCAGGAAGTGGTTGATCTTGAGAAGATTGTTGAAGAGCTCAAAAAACGGTTAAAACACTCTTCTTAAAATCGGTTGACTGAACGAGTATATTCGTGTTATATTACCGCTGCATTTATGGAACAGTGGATTTTACCGCTGGCCCATATCTGCCCAACTATAAAGTAGAAAGGAAGGTGAATCATGCCAATTATTATCAGCCGACGAGATAATGAATCGAACGAACGATTGATTCGACGATTCAGCCGGCGCGTACAGACGAGTGGATTGTTGTTGCGTGCAAAAAAGCGACAATATTTTGAAGCTCCAAAGAATGCAAACAAGCAAAAGTCTGACGCATTGCGGAGATTGAAAATCCGCGAGAAGAATGAATATCTTCGCAAAGTAGGTTTACTTGATGATGAGCGTACTAATCGCTTCAAGCGCGGCAATAAGCGCCGTTAAAAACCTATGAGCATCGTTTTACAGCTCGATACAGACTTCAAAGAGGCGCTTAAGTCAAAACAAGAGGCCCGCCTCTCAATTCTGCGTCTTGTGCGCAGCGCGGTGAAGAACATTGAGATTGAGAAGCATGGGCCGGCGTCTGATGAAGATGCCATTGCGGTTCTGCAGCGCGAGATCAAGCAGCATAAAGAATCCATAGAAGCGTTTGAAAAAGCAGGCCGTGAGGCTGAAGTGACGCGGCTCAGAACTGAAATGGAATTGTTGGAAAAATATTTACCGCCGAAATTGAGCGACGATGAACTGAAAGACGCAATTGATAATGCTATTGCCGAAAGTGGCGCGACCTCAGTCGCTGATATGGGCAAAGTCATGGGCGCGGTTATGCCAAAAGTAAAAGGCCGCGCGACCGGCGACGAGGTTGGCGCCATGGTGCGAACAATTCTCCAAGGCTCCTAACATAAGTAACAAAACAAACACATATGGGTAAATCAAAATTTCTTGTTGGCGCGATTCTCGGGGCCGCTGCGGCGGCGCTTCTGACTCCGGTAACCGGAAAAAAGACGCGAGATTCAGTGAAAAAAGCAGCAAAACGAGTTGGCGTGCCGACTGATGGCGTTGCTGAGGCAGTGAACTCGATTGTTGAGAAGGGTACTGAATTGCTGAGTAAGGCAGACGGTACCAAAGATAAAAAGACAAAAACTAAGCGATAAGCATACATCATGAATAATCCTGCTCGGGCATCATTGGGACGAGCGCGCGCGACTTTTTTGTCGCTGGTAGTTTTGAGTTGCCTCATTGGGGCGCTCTTTTTGTTTGTGCCAGACGTGTCGTTGGCCCAGAATCAGGATTTTGGCTTTAATTCGAATTTTAACAACATCGAGGTACAGAGCGACCGCGATGTAAAGAGCACGATCGCGTCTGTTATCAACATTGCGCTAGGATTTTTGGGAATTGTCGCGGTGCTGATTATTATCTACGCGGGATACCTTTGGATGACCGCAGGGGGGAACGAACAACAGATTGAGCGTTCCAAACTGATACTGCGCAACGCGGTTATTGGGCTTGTCATTATACTCATGTCATGGGGGATTGCCGCTTTTATCATCAGTAGAGTTTCTGATGCAACCGGCGGCACAGCGAACTTGCCACCCGGCGGCGGAGGGGGTGGATTTCCTGAGTTGCCTGGAAATAAATTTTCATTGATGGAACATCAAACCGTTCATGGCGGTACTGGTCGCGACGACGTATTTTTGTGCAGCAATGTTCAGAGTAGGTTTAATCACTGGTTACAACAGAATAGCGTCGCGCTTGCACGCGGCAACGGGTCATTGACCATCGTACAAACAGGTGAAAATGGAACTGCGTTCAGTGCCCCGCAAGTCGTTGATCTTTCGGTTGCCATGCGGAGTAATATTATTGGCTTCACGCTTGACCGGGAAGCGGTGAACGACGGGGTGATTGACGAGTGGCCCGCGTTCGGCTCGTTCGAAGTTCGTGTGCCAAAATCGTTGCGCGACAGCGATGGTATTGGCCTCTCAAACTGTACTGCTGTTGGTTGTGTGGATCAAGGCGATTACTATGCTTGGAATTTTCAAACACAGGATCATAATGACGAGATTCAGCCCGTACTATCTGAAGCCTACCCGCGCATTGAAGAGCTTTCGCGCGAGTCTGACCGAGATGTTGACCGCAGTGCGACGATTGCGGCGCATTTCAGCGAACCGATCGACGCCTTTAGTGTTATTGATGAGGACGGGCACCCGCGACCGGGCGTATTCACCTTAGAGCGCATTACCTATGACCCGCTCAAATCTCCCGAAGAACAAGCGATGGTTCAAAACAGCGCAATACCGATTGATCATTTTGATGTATCGATTTCAAATACCGGATTTCAAATTTCATTGAATGACACGCACGTTTCCGCACTTAATGACGGACCATACTATGATCCTTACACGTGGTACCGCATTCGGGTCAACGGGGTGCAAGACCTTTGTGGAAACACGATGAGCGGAGAAATGGTATGGCTGTTCCAGACGAACGGAAATGTTCCAGGTGTTGCGTTTACCTATCCGAGCGACGGGTATGGATACGCCTGTCCTGATACTGAATCGTTCATACAGTTTCGCACGTCCATGTATGATGTGCATACCGCATCGTGCGTCGTGAGTCCTGTTGGCGGGGGATTGGTTACCGCCGGAACGGGTATTTCAGATCGTGCGCTCCATGTTGTTGACCCAGTACCCGCACAGTTGACCGGAGAGCCACCTATGAATCCGAACCAATATTGCAAGCAGTACGCGTTTGAGCCCGCTTCAAATGAATTAGCGGTTGATACAGATTACACGCTTGCGGTTGATTATAAAAATCCTGCTGGAGGCAACGAGCAACATGACTGGACGTTTACCGTGCTTGAACCGAATCGGTGCGCCAATGCGCCGGTTATTACCGCGCTTTCGCCTAGTCAGGGTCCATGGGGGCGGTGCCTCTCTGTATTAGGGAGGTATTTCGGCGATGGGTCTACTCGCGGGGATGACGATGCCTATGTGGCGCTTGCCGTGGCTTCTGCACAAAATAATACTCCTGATCCGCTACCAGGAGGCACCGTCACTTACTGGCAGAGTATGGCTGATGGCGGTGTTTCAATCGGTGCGACTAATACCCAGTGGCATGATACGTACATTACCGCCTCAGTGCCTGATTTGACCACGAACCATGCTGGCTATCTGCCAAGCAATGACATTGTTGATCTGAGCTTTTTTGTAAAAGTAACGCCTGAGAACCCTATTTTTAATGCTGATGGAGATCCAATTGATAAGCTCGTGAGCAATCGAGCGACGTTTAGGACGCTTGCGAACGATGATCCGTATGCTGGCCCGTGTCTTTTTTCAATTAATCCAAACATCGGAACTTTTGATACATTAGTAACATTATCTGGAGAACGTTTTCTGGATGGCGGCAGCCCGCATCGTGTGTTGCTCGATACCCAGGAAACAAATATTTTTAACTGGAATCAAGATACGCGCATTCAGACGAAAATTCCAGAACGAGCACGTGATGGACTCATGACCATAGAAACACCCCTCGGTATTTCCAACGGACTTCCGTTCGATGTTGCGGGCGGGCTGGGGGCTTTGTGTTCCGCAATGCCTAATCCGATATGTGTTCCTGATAGTGATTTGTGCGCACCGGGGCTTGTGTGCGGCACGAGCTGTACATGCGAAACACCACCAGGTGGCGGATCTATTGCGCCACCACCTTCCGGCGGATTAACGTGTGAGACAGATGATGATTGTATTACCTCAAACGCATCCGGCGCATGTACTTCAACATGCGTTGATAATGTATGTGAACCAGTCGTTACGAGCTATTCGCCGACTACCGGTCCGGTTGGTTCGTGGGTTACCATTGAAGGCTGCTATCTTGGTGATCGTGGCGGCGAGGCGCGCATTGGCGACGTTGCAATGCTCGAAGTGGATAATCAGTTGTGCCGTGCCGCAGGAACGTGGAGCAGCACTCAAATTATTCGGCAAGTAGCGCCTGATGCGTACGCGGCTGACACGCGCCTCTCTGTGCTGCGGCGCGACGGGAAAATGGTTACCGCATCACAACCGTTTTCGCTTGGCGGAGTTGAGATGCCTGGACTGTGTGCTGTTGTACCTGATGACGCGCGCCGTGGCGCAGTTGCGCACTTGTACGGAAAAAATTTAGGATCGTTCGCATCGTTTTCGGCATCTGCCGGGCCTGCGGAATGGTCAGTGGAGTTTGGCAATGATGCAACGGCATCAGTTGCGGTTCGTACCACAGACGTTGCGTCAATTCCGGGCTGTCCAGCGGACGGTTGGTCCGATGATCAGGTGTGTATTTCAGTGGCTCCGGCCGCGCCGAGCGGGTTAGGGCATGTGAAAGTGATTGCAGACAGCATCCAGAGCAATCGACTTTCTTTTACTGTCGTTGACGACGTGCCGCGTCCTTCGGGCGCATCTGATTTGACGCTGTCTGCATATACCCCTGGCAACACAGCGCTTGCCTGTTTAAATATGGTCGTTGATTTGACGTTTAGCGGCATTATCAAAGACGACACAATTACAAACAGCACCGTGTGGGTGAGTGACAGCTCGGGCACTATAGTACCCGGCTCACTTTCAATTCGGCATTTTGGGTACGGTGATAGCCGAGTGAGCTTTACTCCGGCTACGGCGTTTGCTCCTTCTGAAACGTACACCATCAGTATTGCCGCCGGCCTAAGCGGTATTCGCAGCGTGTCTCTTGGTGAGTTGATTGAGGGCGGAGTGTGCAATACTATTTCAAATGGGGTATGCGCGATTACGTTCCAGACAGTTAATGACGCGGACCAGGCTTCACAGTGCACCATCGACCATATTGTCGTCGAACCAGCCGACCAAGTATATTTTTGTGCGGATAAAAACAACTGCGATGGTGATGAACATGTAGCTTCGGGCCATCAGCGTTTGTACAAGGCTCGAAATATCGCGCGAAATTTCCAGGCGGTTACCCCACCCGCAGGCGCACTATATACATGGTCAACGTCAGATAGTACCGTCCTTTCTTCATATGATACGACAGTGGACCAGACACACTATTTTACTATTGAACCACATAACGGGTCGACTTTTATTGGCGCATCTATAGCTGATACTGCATTTTCAGGTACGACTGAGGCACGCGTATTTTTGTGTGAGAATCCGTGGTCAGGCCCGAGTCCTGCTTATTTTGGCGCCCCATTCATAGAATCCGTGACTAATTTCTCAACATTTTATTGCCGGGATCGCGGAGCGGATGGATTTGATGACGACCTTCCGGCGTTGAATGATCCGATTGTGAGCACTAGCCGTTCGCTGACTGACAGTTCATTGCAGTTAGTTCGAGAGTTGTTTTTTGTCCAGCCCGTAGGAAGTCGTCAATGCGTGGGCGGGAGCAACGAAGGTCTCTCCTGCGCCGTCAGCAGTCAGTGTGGTGGCGGGCAGTGTGTTGGCTCCTCAGATGCCGTCGGGATTCGCGTACTTGCAAATCCTGAACACTACACAGTGAGCGACTGGTATCGCGAGCAGTCTTTCCCGCAAGGGTCTCCTGCGGGAACAGAAATTGATGAGTACACTGCTCTTCGAGATGGGCGAACTGTGTATGTGAACGCGCCGAATAATTATGAGCCAACGGGTGTGAATGTTATATTTACCAATGTGTATCTTCTTTCATATAACGAAAGGGCGCACGATGATACGGTTGAAATTTTTAATCAGATGCTTAATAACTGGAGATTTGGGATTAATATCAGTGAAGTAACCAACCGCGAGAAGATTCGCAGAGACGTTACACGACTTGGAGGCATGCGTACCATTTCCGACGCGCTACAGCGTTTTGCTGATCGTTCTGTTCAAAATGCACCGACTCTGAATTCAGGAACTTTTGAACCCGGGCGGAGCGCAAGCATCTGGCCGTCGTGGCGCGGAAGTTTTGCGGCTGATTTAGGCGCAACACCTCCGATTGATCCGACTAATACTGTTCCTGCTGCCGCGTGTAGTGCCGCGGGCGCTGATGCTGAAACCTGCTGGAATGCGGCATTAAAAACATTCCAGTGTGTGCCTGACAGCTATATTTATCAGTATCAATTTGTCAGCGGAAACAATTCAAATTATCTTCTTAAAACAACTCTTGAATATCAGCCTGAACGATGGGCACACAATCCTGGCGACCGATGGGCGTGGCAGTATCAGCCGAGCGGTACGTGTTACAACGTGACGTACGGTGGAAATAAATAATCAACACCAAAACAGCATCACTATGCTGTTTTGTTTTGTGGAATAAAGAAAAATTATGGTATACTATACACACTATGTTTGAAGATCAAAATCAACAAAATGCACCTCAATCAGGTGCACCGCAGGGGGATACACCTGTTGAGGATATATTTTCAGATACAGAACAGCCTTCAGCGCAGCAGGCGGTGCCCGCAGGTGCCGCAATTCCGCGAGCACCTCAGCCGGGACCTCCGAGTGCGCTTTCACAAGGAAAGCTAAAGACTGCCGGCGCTCAATCAGGCGCAGCCTCAGAACAAGTTTCAAAAGGGTCCTCAGGTTTTCCAATCGGCAGAGCCATTGCAATCGGCGGCGTCAGCATTGTGGTGATTGCGCTGGTTATTGGCGGTGTTTTTTGGATCCAAAATCGGTCCAATACGCAAGTTGAAAGTCCTAATTTAGGCATACCGGACTCTAGTACGGTACCGGCGTCTCAGCAAACAACAGAACCTCCTGCAACGACTGACACTACAGTAGATGCCCCTGACACCACACAAGATAATACCCCTCCGTCTGGCACAGGATCAATTTTAGACTCTATTAACAACAACGCACGTGATCGTGTACTCGATCCGTTTGCGCAGGAGCCGGCAGCACCAAAAGATACAGATCAGGACGGATTGACTGATGATGAGGAAATAGCGCTTGGCACCAATCCTCGTCTGGTTGATAGCGACAGTGACGGACTATCGGATTGGGAAGAGGTATCGGTTTTTGGGACTGACCCGCTCGCACAGGATACTGATGGGGACACATACAGTGACGGTGAGGAAGTGCAGAATGGATATAACCCGAATGGAGAAGGAAAGCTGCTTAATTTTGGCGACGCAAATTAATACATATTTATGCTAGGATTTGGAAAAAACAAAAATAAAGACGACCAGCCAACACCAAAAAAAGAGAAAAAAGAAGAGAAGGAGCCTCTTCCTGAAGTTGCGATTAGCGACGATAGTATCACCACCATGCCTGAACAGTATCGTCCGCAGGGATCGAGCAAGTCATCCTCCGTCAACTCTCCAAAAAAGAATATGCTTAACGGCCGTTTGATTATGATTGCGGGCGGTATTGTCATTGTTCTTATTGGTATTTCGGTTGGTATTTATTTTTTGGCATTTAATAAAGATACACCACAACAAGTCACTAACGCCACCAACACCGCCAACACTACTCAAAATCAAACTTCTGACGTGACCACTCCTGATGAGACTCAGCAGGTAGCTGAACCTCAGAACAAGGTGGTTACCGGACAAGCATTTGGTGGCACAAACCAGCTCATTGGCGCGCTTAATGTAACGGTGCCGAGCAGCGTGGTTGATTCATTTGGCGAAGCACTCGGTATCACCGTACTCTCGTTTGATGATTTTGATCTGCCGGCTGGGTACGATTATGCTGGAGGTTTGTTTTCTTTATACCCGATTGGAGTGACATTCAGTGAGGCTATTTCAGGAGAGCTCTCGGCATCAAACGTGGCTGCGGGAGTTGACCGCGAGTCATATTATCCAGCTTCGCTCGCTGGAACGACCTGGCGCGAAATTGAGGGCTATTCACTCACGCAAGCCGGGTGGAGTTTTGAAGTTTCCAAATTTCCGACCGGACCAATAACCCTTATCCGGAAGCTTGACGATGTTGCCACCGATACTGGCGATCTTGTTGTTGAACGGGTAGTGTCGGCTCAAGATACTGATGCGGATGGATTGACCGACCCTGAAGAGCTCTTGTTCGGCACAAGCGCAACCGCTGCTGATTCTGACGGTGATTCATATCTCGACAAAGCCGAACTTATGAGCGGGTATAGTCCTGTAAGCGTTAATGAAACACTGGAAGCTTCCGGGCTTATGAGCACGTACGTCAACACGACATACGGATATTCGATTTCATATCCAGCAGTCTGGCTTGCTGATTCCCTTGACCAAACCAATAAGCAAGTGCTGTTTATTTCTGATACAGAAGAATTTTTTGAAATTCTGATTGAGGAAAATCCGCTGGATACGCCGATTGTTGACTGGTATCGCGGGCAATCTCCGGCGCTTGCCGACATTGATCTTGATGTAACCATTGTTGCGGGACGTCCTGCGGTATGGAGTCCGGATCATCTGACGCTGTATGTCGGAAAAGAGGGATTGGTGTATATTATTACCTACAACAAGGGGACGCTTGATGCAATTAGCTGGCCAACCGTCTACGAGTTGTTTTACAAGAGTTTTAGCTTCGGTAATACAAGTAGTGGCAATGGAGAAACTTCCGGAAGCGATACTACTGCAACGACAACTCCAGAAACCACAGGCTAACAATAAACTGGTATGCGGATAACTTTTCTTAACAAGGATAGCAAGACCGCGCGCATTCCGCGCGCGGTTATTTTTCAATACGCGCGGACGATTGAGTGTGTTCTTGGGAAACGAGCACAAAACGCTGAACTCTCGGTAATTTTTATCTCAAAATCTGAATCGCGATTACTCAACAAAAAATATAGAAAAAAGGACAAGCCAACGAATGTGCTCTCGTTTGAGACAACACTTGAAGAGCGGGAATCGCTCGGAGACATTCTTATCTGTCCGTCGGTTGCACGGAGAGAGGCGGCTGAAGAGGGGGTGACACTGACCGAATGGCTGGTGCGGCTGTTTGTGCACGGAGCGCTTCATCTGTTTGGGTATGATCATATGAACGCCAAAGAGGCACACCGCATGGAGAGTATTGAACACGTAATTTTACATAAAGAATAATGTATGTTTCTTGTAAAGAAAATTTCTAGAGCGGCGCGAGGGTTTGTTATTGTGTTTTCCCGAGAACAGAGTCTGCAGATTCAGACAATTTTTGGCGTTGCGGTCATTACTCTGGCATGGTATCTGGAAGTCGGCCACATTGAATTTATTGTGCTTTTGATTCTGGCATTTTCGGTCGTTATCGTGGAAGGTGTGAACACGGTCCTTGAGCGAGTAGTTGACCTGGCTGAGCCTCGTTATCGGGACATGGTTCGGGACATCAAAGACGCGATGGCAGGATTTGTATTCCTGACGGCTTTTGCGGCTTCGGTCATTGGCGTCTTTATTCTGTGGCCGTATCTTATGCAGGCTTTTTCTTGGTGAACACAAAACGCATTCAATGAGTATTTTCTTGAACATAATTTGTGTTCAGGATGTACACATTTTGTTCATTGCTTAAATGAGCAGTTTTTTGTATACTCAAAACAGATTTTTACCATATGGCATCACAATCAGACATACTCGTTGGGCTTGATATAGGCTCATCAAACATACGCATCGCCGTCGGAGAACTCGGTCCTGAACAGGAGCGGGTGAATATCATTGGTTTGGCGGAAGGTCCTTCGGCGGGTGTATCAAAAGGAACGGTTCGGAGTATTGAAGAGGTTGTTGAGGCGGTGAGCGGAGTGGTTGCGCGCGCTGAGAAGATGACTGGCATTCCGCTCGGACATGCGACAGTTGCTATTTCAGGAAGCCATGTCACGGCCCAAGACAGCAAGGGTGTTATTGCGGTTGCGCGCGCGGATGGAGAAGTGCAGGAAGATGATGTCGAGCGCGTGCTCGAAGCGGCGCAGGCAGTATCTGTTCCGCCGAATTACGAAATTCTTCATGTGATTCCGCGAAATTTCGCTATTGATAATCAGTCCGGCATTAAGGATCCAATTGGTATGAATGGCGTTCGACTTGAAGTTGAAGCACAGATTATCGAGGGTCAGAGCGCGCATATTAAAAACATGACCAAGGCGGTCAGTCTCGCGGGTCTCAATATAGACGATTTAGTGCTTGCATCGCTTGCCTCAGGGGAGAGCTCGCTGACCGAGCGGCAAAAAGATCTTGGTGTTGCGCTGGTGAATGTCGGATCCGCCACCACGAGCGTACTCGTTTTTGAAGAAGGGGACATACTCCGAGTTGCGGTACTCCCGGTCGGTGCGGGACACATTACCAATGACATCGCGATTGGACTCCGTACGAACGTTGATGTTGCAGAAGAGATCAAATTGCAGTATGGTACCGCACTGGTTGAACAGGCGCACAAAAAAGACGAAATTGATTTTCGGGTCATTGATGAGCAAGAGGAGGGAAGTTTTTCCCGTCGACATGTTTCTGAAATTATCGAAGCGCGTGTTGAAGAAATCTTTACCCTCGTTGACAAAGAGTTGAAGTCGGTCGGACGATCTGGAAAATTACCAGCAGGTATTGTGCTCACCGGCGGCGGAAGCAAACTTCTCGGTATGGTCGAGGTAGCAAAAAAAGTGTTCAGACTCCCCGCATCTATCGGAATTCCAACCGGCATTGATTCAGCCATCGATCGCCTGAATGATCCGGCCGCGACCACCGCAGTCGGACTAGTGATGTGGGCGCAGAGCAACCAGTACGTCGGCCAGCGGAGCATTACTGACTGGGGTAATAAAGGTTTCGGTATGGTTACTGAGCAGATGAAATCAATTATTAAAATTTTTCGCCCTTAGTTGGACACTGATGCATGCGCGTACTTTGCGCGTACACATCGTTGCCTAACGAAGAAACAAAGTTAAGCCAGCACTAAAAGAATCGTATGGAGATTAAGCCAGAAATTGAAACATTTGCAAAAATAAAAGTTATTGGCGTTGGAGGCGGCGGCAGCTCGGCAATTAATAGAATGATTGCTGAACAAATTCGCGGTGTCGATTTTGTTGCGGTCAATACTGACGCACAGGCGCTTCATCATAATAAAGCAGCGCATAAAATTAACATCGGACAGACAGTGACTCGCGGACTTGGTGCGGGTATGAATCCCGATCTTGGGCGCAAGTCGGCTGAAGAGAGCCAAGATGATATTAAAGAAATTCTCAAAGATACTGACATGGTATTTATTACCTGCGGCCTTGGAGGAGGCACAGGTACGGGCGCGGCGCCAGTAGTTGCTGATATTGCTAGGGATTTGGGAATTTTGACCGTTGGTATTGTTACGAAGCCATTTACATTCGAAGGACAGCAGCGCCGCGCCATTGCGGAAGCAGGCCTTGAGGAGTTTGTTGAAAAAGTCGATACAATTATCACCATTCCTAATGATCGTCTATTGCAGGTTATTGATAAGAAAACGTCGCTTATGGATGCGTTTCGAGTGGTTGATGACGTGCTCAGACAAGGTGTACAGGGTATTTCGGAAATCATTACTATTCCAGGTTTGATCAACGTTGACTTTGCTGACGTGAAAGCCATTATGAACGGCGCCGGATCTGCACTTATGGGCATTGGTCGCGGAAGCGGAGAAAATCGTGCAATTGATGCGGCAAAAGCGGCAATCGACAGCCCACTGCTTGAAATGTCTATTGATGGCGCGCGCGGTATTCTGTTTACCGTTGTTGGTTCGAGCGATTTGGGTATGTATGAAATCAACGAAGCCGCAAAGATTATTACCGGTGCCGCTGATGATGATGCAAAGGTTATCTTTGGCGCGGTCATCAGCGACGAAATGAAAGACGAGGTAAAAGTAACGGTGGTTGCAACCGGTTTTGAAGGAAAAGGACGACTCCGCAGCGAACCACTGGCATCTCGCGAAGAAGCAAGCGGACGTGAAGAAGCTGAAAAGCGACGTTCTATTTTCCTTGAACAGGATAACGATTTTGTTCGCAAGCCGGACAAGTCGCGTTCCATACAAGACCTGCAGGAAGAATCATCATCCTCGAGTTCGCCAGAAGAGGAAGAAGATGAACTCGAGATTCCTGCGTTCATTCGGAAGAAGATGAATTGACATGCGCTGCCCTGCGTGTAACCATATTGATACGAGAGTGCTGGATTCGCGCGTGTCCGATCAGGAGAATTCAGTCAGGCGTCGCCGAGAGTGCGACAAGTGCCAGTTCCGTTTTTCAACCAGAGAAGAAGCTGAAATACTTGATTTGTCAGTGGTAAAGCGAGATGGACGGCACGAGGCCTACACTAGAGAGAAGATAGAGCAAGGACTTGCTCAAGCGCTTCAGAAGCGTCCGGTGAGCAGGCACGAATTCCGTTCGCTCATCGCGGCCATTGAACGGGATATCCATGTGCGCAAGGGACAGGAAATCAAAACGTCGCAAATCGGCGAGATAGTCATGCGGCATTTGAAACGTCTTGATAAAATTGCGTACATCCGTTTTGCATCAGTGTATCGTGCCTTTGAGGATGTCGAGAGTTTTCGCGAGGAGATTAAGAACCTAACTCCTCGAAAGCGTACCGTAAAACAAAAGAAGAAAAAGTAAATATGTCGTCAGAAGAACAATTCACCCAACCACTGACAGAGCCACGGCAGACGCCGGATCAAGAGATGCTTCAACTGATGCGCGAAAATGCAAAGCTGACCAGGGAGATATACGAGATTAGTAAAAAAACAAACCGGTATATCCTTTTCTCTCAAATTTTCACGGTCGTCAAAGTTATTTTGATTGTCGGACCTATAGTGATTGCTATTATCTATCTTCCACCGCTTTTGAAAGAAGCATTCGGCACGTACCAAGAGCTTTTGGGAGGAGGCACCGGGCAGACGTTGCTCGAAGGAGGTAATTTTGTTAACGATTTATTTGGATCAGGACATTAGCATATGATTTTCAACACACTCCCACCGTCGCTACGCAATACACTTATTGCGACTATTATTGCCAGCACGATCCTCGGCGGCGTTATTGGCGGTGTCGTCGGTTTTGTGGCGTCCGGCTGGTCAACAAGCAATGTCTGGCCATGGCTGAATGAGACGCTCGGCATCGAACAAATTGCTCGCACCGGCGGCAACGCTGATGAATCACCACAGACGCAGACGGTTGTTGAGGATTCCGCGACAACCGATGTTGTGGAGCACGCAACACCGGCGGTGGTCAGTATTGTGGTCACGCAGGATCTTTCCCAGCTTTATAACAACACCGGTCCATTTTTCCCTTTTGATAATTTTTTCTATTTTGGCACGCCATACCAACAACAGAGTCCTCCACCCTCAGGCAAGCAGCAAGTTGGCGGCGGCACTGGGTTTATCATTACGACAGACGGTCTGATTGTGACCAACCGCCATGTGGTTGACCAAGAGAACGCAGAGTATACGGTTGTGATGAACGACGGCTCACAGTATGAGGCAACCGTGCTGGCTCGCGATACGTTGAACGATATTGCCGTCATTAAAATTGAAGCAGATAATTTGCCTGTGCTTGATCTTGGCGATTCTGATTCCGTTAAGATTGGGCAGACGGTTATTGCTATCGGCAACAGCCTCGGCGAATACAGCAACACGGTAACGAAAGGCGTGGTATCGGGCATTAATCGACGTGTGGTTGCCGGAGACGGAAACGGATTTTCAGAAGTTATTGAAGAAGCAATTCAGACAGACGCGGCAATCAACCCCGGTAACTCAGGCGGTCCGCTTTTGGATTTGTTCGGCAAGGTGCTGGGCGTGAACACTGCCGTCTCTCGCGAAGGGCAGTTGATCGGTTTTGCAATTCCAATCAACGAAGTGCGCAATGTCATTGAGAGCGTTCGTGAGTATGGCCGCATCGTGCGCCCGTTCCTCGGTGTTCGCTACGTGCTTTTGAATGAGGAAATTGCGAGCGCGAACGATATTACCGACGTTGACTATGGCGCACTCATCGTCAGAGGCGAACTGCGAACAGATCTCGCGATTGTACCCGGTTCGCCAGCTGACAAGGCGGGGTTGGTTGAGAACGATATTATTCTTGAGGTCAATGGAGAAAAAGTCACGCAAGATCACGGGCTCGCGCGCATACTGGGCAAGTATCATCCCGGAGACACAGTGACGTTGCGCGTCTACAAGCGTGGTGAGATCACTGAGGTTGAAGTTGAACTTTCTGAACGTGAATAATATGCGTACACTTATTACCACCTTACATGAGCTCTCGGAACGCGCGGCCGAGACAGCGAGGTTACTTTGACCTTTCGCGCAAGAAAGAGAAATGCGCGGCGCTCGAGCGCGAAACGCAGTCTCCTGATTTTTGGAATGATTCTGAGCACGCGCAAACAGTAACCCAGCGCTTGTCAGCGCTTGCCAAGGAAGTCGACCAGTGGGAGAAGCTGCAGGAAGATATTCGTATGACGCGGTCTTTGGCTGAGGACGCGGATAAGGAAAACGACGATTCTCTTGACGAAGAGCTTGAAAAAAAGACCAAAGAACTCCAGGATGCGTTTGCGTCGCTCGAGTTTTTTGCGCTGTTTACGGGCGAGTACGATGAGTATGACGCCATTGTGTCCATCAGCGCCGGCGCCGGGGGTACGGACGCGCAGGACTGGGCGGAGATGGTGATGACTATGCTGTTTCGGTACGCCGAAAAAAAGGAGTTTCAGACTTCGCTCTATGATCTCCAGCGTGGTCAAGAGGCGGGCATTAAGAGCGCGACATTTGAAATTCGCGGGCAGTACGCCTATGGCTGGCTGAAGTCCGAGGCGGGCGTGCACCGTTTGGTGCGCATCTCTCCGTTTGACGCGGAGGCGATGCGGCATACGTCGTTCGCGCTGGTTGATGTGATTCCAGACTTTGGGGATGCTACCGACATTGAGATCCGCGACGAAGATGTGCGCGTTGACGTGTTTCGCGCGTCCGGACACGGCGGACAGTCGGTGAACACCACTGACTCGGCGGTCCGGATTGTTCACATTCCGACGAATGTTACCGTTACCTGTCAGAACGAGCGATCGCAGCAGCAGAATAAGGCTGCGGCCATGCGCGTTTTGAAATCGCGCTTGGCTTCACGAGCGTTGCAGGAGCGGGAGAAGAAAGAGCGTGCCATCCGCGGAGATATTGTGAGCGCGGAATGGGGGAGTCAGATCCGTTCATATGTCTTGCATCCGTACAAACTGGTCAAAGACCATCGTACTGACACGGAGACTGCGGACACGGACGCCGTACTGGGGGGGGATATTGGTCCGTTTGCGGAGGCATACCTTAAATTATTAGCCGCTAAGCGCCAGTAAGAAATATGCACAAGAGGGAGGGGTATCGAGCTTATTCGCGTTCGCGCGTTTTTTTGTATTGCTTGTGCGCGTTGAATGCGGGCATGGCGCTTTCTACTGCGCTGGCGACGCCTCGAACGGTACTTTACGCACTAGCGCTTGCGTGCGTTGCGTATATAGTCGCGTTTCCAAAACAGAGTGTCTGGCGCGTCTGCGGCTGGGTCGCGCTCTGTGTGTTCTTGGGAATGTTCAGGGCGAGTTTTAGCATGCCGGATCAATCAGTCGAAAGCCACATCGGATTTTACAATGGCCGCACGGTGAACGTTACGGGCGTGGTGCGTGAAGAGCCGGATGTGCGGGTTGATCACCAGCGGTTGACGATCGGTGAGTTGCGCATTAGCGGACGCGATATCAGCGGAAGACTTTTAGCAACGACCAACACGCTCCACGATTATCAATACGGAGACATGATCTCGGTACGGTGCGCACTTGAGGCGCCGGAACGGTTTGATGCATTTGCGTACGATCGATATCTCGCGCGATTCCATATCTATAGTCTCTGTCGGAACGGTTCTCTTGAGCGCGTCGGTACTGGACGTGGAAATGTGATTATGCGCGTGTTGCTTTTAGCAAAGCAACATTTTTTGGATACCATAAACGCTATGCTGTCCGAACCGCATGCGTCGTTTCTCTCGGCGTTGTTAATTGGCGCCCGGCGAGGCATTCCGTCTACGATTACTGAAGCATTCAACCGAACGGGCACGACCCACATCGTTGCCATTTCAGGATCAAACATCACCATTATTGCTGCGATCATCGTTCGTCTGGTGCAGCTCGTGGGGATTGGACGACGCAGCGCGTTCTGGTGGGTCAGTATCGCGATTGGCGCATTTGTTCTGTTTGCGGGCGCGACTGCGTCCGTGGTGCGCGCTGGGATAATGGCATTTGTGGTGCTACTTGCGCGCCAACTGGGTCGGCCAAGCCGCGCGCTGAATGTTATGGTGCTTGCCGCGACCAGCATGACAGTCATTAATCCGCTCATTCTCCTCTATGACGCCGGATTTCAGCTTTCGTTTCTCGCGACCATAGGACTCGTTTACGTTAATCCGCTGACCGATCAGCTGTTCGCGCGTCTGCCGAATGTGTTCGGGATACGCGACATGTTGAGTACGACGCTTGCGGCCATGGCCACGACCACGCCGCTCATTCTCTATCAGTTCGGCCGGATTTCCCTTATCGCGCCGATTGCGAATATTGCGGTGCTGCCGTTCATACCTCTGATTATGGCGTTTGGATTTGCGATGGTGTTTCTCGCGATGCTGGTGCCTCCGTTAGGAGTCGTGGTTTCGTGGCCGACGTGGCTTATGCTTGAAGGTTTGCTTTCCGCCATTGTCTGGATGTCGCATCTGCCGTTCGCATCATTTACCATTGTGCCGTTTCACTGGTCGGTGATGGTCGGGCTTTATGTGGTCCTCTGGTATGTGCTCAGGCGTTTTTCACGTACAAAACATACGTATGACGCTCAAACGATATAAACAAATAACCGCAGGGGTATTCGGTCTGTGGCTTGCGTCCCTGTTCGTAACACTCTTTGGTTTGATTTCTGTTTTTCGTACGCACACAGTCGTCAGCGTGCTGGATGTCGGACAGGGGGACAGCATATTGATTACCACTCGAGCGCATCAGCATATTCTGATCGACGGGGGACCGGACGCATCGGTTCTTTCAGCGCTCGGCAGAGAGCTGCCTTTTTTTGCCCGTTCGATTGACGTGGTCATTGCCACGCATCCGGACGCGGATCATATTAGCGGTTTGCCGGCCGTCCTTGAGCGGTATCACGTGCCGCTTGTAATCCATCCGGGTATTGCGCATGACAGTGCTGTGTATAAAACATTTCTTGAAACCGTCTCAGCGCGAGCTGTATCAGTGCATTACGCGGACGGACCGATTGATCTCGTCCTTGATGATGAGACCAAGCTTCGCATCCTTTATCCGCTCACTTCGTTTGTCGGGCAAGATGTGGAAGATAATAACGACGTCTCAGTGGTCGCCCAGTTCGACTATGCCGGGTTGCGGGTGCTGTTGACCGGTGATGCGTCGGTTGCGGTTGAGAACACGCTTATTGCGCACTATGGCGGTTCGCTCAAAAGTGATGTGCTCAAGTTCGGACACCATGGAAGCGATACGTCGAGCGGAGAGATATTTCTTGATGCGGTTGCTCCGGAGTTCGGCATTTTTTCAGTCGGCGCCCGCAATCGCTACAACCATCCGAGCTACCGGATTGTACGACGGGTCGAACAGTTTGGCATCCCGTTTTTACGCACTGACCTGCACGGCACGGTTCGGCTGGTGTTTGATAATGAGCATATTATAGTGGAATAATGTTTCTTGCATTTTCGCCTATTTTTGGTACACTAATTGCGTTATGACAAACCAAACACAACCAACTGCCGCCCCACGGTCGGGCGGTATCTCAATTCTACTTGTCGAGGATGAGCCTATGCTCGCTTCGATGTATAAAACAAAGTTCGAAAAAGAGGGGTACACGATTGACGTCGCAACTGACGGAGAGGCGGGATTTAAAAAAGCAGAGGCCAGATCGTATGATGTGGTGTTGCTTGATATCATTATGCCAAAGCTTGACGGTTTTGCCGTTCTGAAAAAGTTACGAGCAACCGAAAAGTATAAAACCACGCCGATTCTGCTCTTGACCAATCTCGGCCAGGAAGAAGACGTGAAAAAAGGCGAAGAGCTTGGCTCGTCGGGTTACCTCGTGAAAGCGAACTTTACCCCATCTCAAGTTATCGAGAAGGTGCAGGGTCTTATTAAGAAATAATCATCTAATACGTATGGCATCACGCGAACGTACTGTTGTTATTATGAAACCGGATGCGCTTCACCGGAATCTCATCGGAGAAATCATTGGGCGCTTTGAAAAAAAAGGACTCAAAATTATTGGATTGAAAATGGCATTCCTGGACGACATGAAGCTTGATGAGCACTATGCTCACCACAAAGACAAGCCGTTCTTTGCCAGTTTGAAAAAATTCATGCAGCACTCGCCGGTCGTGATGATGGCGCTTGAAGGCGCGGACGCAATCCAGAGCGTACGGCTGCTTACGGGCGATACCAAAGGCGCGAACGCCGACGCCGGCACCATCAGAGGCGACCTCGCCATTTCGGTTCAGAACAACCTGGTGCACGCGTCCGATTCGCCCGAGACTGCCGCAGCGGAAGTAAAGCGATTTTTTGACGACGACGAGCTGTTCACCTACAAGCGGATTGACGAAGTCATGGTTTTTGAAGACCGCGACGAGGACTAAGTATATGACAAAAGCGAAAGTCATGAAACTCAATACCGTCCTCGGGATAGTAAACACGCTCCTCGCACTCGGACTGATTGTCGCCATTGCGCTCATCTTGCCAAGTTTTATCGGCTAGTGTATAAAAAACCTAACCTGCTCCGGCATGTTAGGTTTTTTGATTCGCTCATTCTCACCCACAAGGAGGGCTTGATGCCTCGAAAGAAGAATAAACACACTATTGCCTGCGTCAGATTTTCCGCAACCACGAGCTCGGTGGGAATCCCGGCGCAGCCGACCGTCTGCCCGTTCGAACAGGTGCACCATCGCGGAGAAGCCCATGAGGTGTTCTGGAATCGGTTCGGCCCATGGTGCGAGACCTGCCCCGCTTCCATCCTGAAGACTGGTGGAGTCGACTACTGGCAGCACGCCCGGCGTCTCGCCGACCAGAAGCCCAATGCCGTTTGACCCTCTTGGCCGCCGTACAGTATCTGTGCGGCGGCCTTTCTTATGGTGCACAACATGTTGATAAATTTTTCAGTCTAGGCTGAGTTTAGCCAAACATTTTTCTCGTTGAGAGTGCGATTATTCTGGTGTATACTAAAGGCAGCTCTTTAAGCTATAGGTTTCCGACAACCTCGATCCCTTGGACGTCCTAATCGCATCAGTCTGCGGACTGTTGCTGCGGACACCCGTGGCCCCGGCGCCTTCTACGGCGATACTCCGGCACTGCTTGCGGGAAAATGGCATATTCGTAACCCGAGCTCTGGCCGCGACGCTGGCGCTCCGGAACGTGTGTGCCAGGCCTTATTTATTCCCAGGGGAACGCTATAGCGAGAGCTCCCTACGCCTGCATGAGACGTAGGGTATTGAGGAAAGGAGATGCATGATGATGATATCTATTGATATCGATTCCTCACACTAAACCCCGCGCACAGCGCGGGGTTTAGTTTTTGATTGCAGACGCGCAGAAATTCTGGTAGGTTTGTACTATTCCCCGCAGTGCTGAGTTGTCGTCGGGGCGTGGCCTAGCGGTAGGGCGCAGGGCTGGGGGTCCTGAGATCGCGGGTTCGAATCCCGCCGCCCCGATTCACGCGGCAATTCGGCAGTGTGAAAAATATTTTTTTCATGTTCATCAAGGAGGGATGTATGTTCATTCGTGAATTTATGCTTCGCACGCACCGGCTGAACGGCACACCTCAGCACGACGGTCAGTGCATCTACGTCATGGACGGGCGGCAGTGCGCCTTTACTCTGTTCCGTTGCAGTCCGGTTCCGCCGATCCCGGAAGTCGTGAGCGCCGCGGTCGCGGACCGCATCGGCATGGAGATCGTCGGGGACTGTATCTGCTACTATGTCGAGACCCGCCACAGCGATCCGAGCATTCAGGACCAGACGCATCTGCGTGTCACACAGGTCGGTATGATCGCGCAAAACGATGGCGAGCTGCGCGTATTCAATATGGACCAGCAGGTTTCGGGCATACCGAAGGTCGCGCTAGTCCTTGCCGCGCGGGTGCTGCTCAATGACCTCGCGTTCGTCACGCGCCAGCATCTGCTCCGGCGGAAGTGTGAAACCGCTCCGGACGCGGTGTATGACCATGAACAGTAGTGGATCGCATCAAAAGCAAAAAAGCGGCTCTCTCATTTTGAGGGTGCCGCTTTCATTTGCGCGTCCTGTGTTGTTTGGTGCGCATGGCGGATTGCTAGCGCTGTGTCGGACCGTCTTGTTTTTCGGGAACGACCGTAAGCTCAAGCTTGTTTTTGCCGCAGAGCGGAATGTGCGACAGGCGCGCATTGAGTTCAGCAACGACCTTCTCCAAGTCAAACTTTTCCCGATGCCAGCAGAACAGGATCGAATCAACTATGGTCTTTGCCTGTGCGCCATAGCGCGGAGCGTCGGGTAGGAATTCGTCAATGAGCGCACACCACCGCACCGCATCAAACCGGACGTCATCGAACGAGTGGTATGAATCATGCGGTCCTCCGGCAAAGCAAGGGGCTTCTTTGAGCCCATTGTAGTGCGCCGCAAACGCAACATAGAGATATGCCCGTTCGGGTCCGACGATGCAGATGTCGATGGAGGAGATGTACTGCCAGTAGCGCTGATCCATTTCGAGAACTTGCTGGCTGATTTTTAGAATCAGCGCGGATTCCGCTTCGGGACTTGCGACGAAGCCATCCGTGTAGTATCGGATTGAGATGCTTGGTTTTCGTGCCATATACCCCTCCTATTGGTTGTGGAATGATCGTACGAGTGTGCGGGTGAACGCCGTACTTTAACAGTTTTTATGAAATAGTGTCAATATAAGAAAGTTGTTGTGTCAACACCTCAAGTCTTTTGCGTTTGCTAAAAAAAGTATTAGGCGTACAATAACAGTCCTATGTCAGAACCGCTTGCCTCCCAACTCAGACCAAAAACACTGGACGAGTTTGTCGGCCAGGAGCATCTGGTTGGAGAAGGTAAGCCTTTGCGGGTTGCCATTGAGCAGAAGCATCTGTTTTCCTTCATCTTCTGGGGTCCGCCCGGCGTTGGCAAAACCACGCTTGCCAAAATTTACGCTCACGCTCTACGCGCCGAGCTTTTTGAGCTGTCCGCAGTTTCCGCAGGCAAAGCAGATATTAAGAAAATTATAGATATCCCCTCTTCCAAGGGACAGGGGGTAAGTAGGCCCAAAGTCTTGTTTCTCGACGAGATTCACCGTTTTAACAAAGCCCAGCAGGATTTTCTTTTGCCGTATGTTGAGAGCGGGGAGTTGACGTTGATTGGCGCGACTACCGAGAACCCAAGCTTTGAAGTCATTAGTCCGCTCCTCTCACGCTGTCGCGTGTTTGTCCTGAATGAACTTTCCGCTGATAACATGCTTGACATCATCAATCGCACAAATTTGAAGATGGACGATGAAGCAAAAGATTGGCTAGTGGTCATGGCAAACGGCGACGCCCGAGCCGCTATCACCATGCTGGAGGCAACCGCAACCCTGTACAAGGATATTACCGTCGCAAACCTCAAGCAGGCGTTACAATCCAAACATCTTCGCTACGACAAAGCAGGGGAGGAGCACTACAACACCATCTCCGCGTTCATCAAAAGCATGCGCGCGAGCCAGCCGGACGCGGCCATGTACTATCTTGCGCGCATGGTAGACGCGGGCGAGGATCCGCTCTTCATCGCGCGCCGGATGGTGGTGTTCGCGAGCGAAGACATTGGGCTTGCTCAGCCAACCGCGCTCGTGGTCGCGAACGCCGTGTTCCGCGCGTGCGAAACCATCGGCTATCCCGAATGCGCCATCAACCTCGCGCACGGGGTTGCCTACCTCGCGCAGGCGAAAAAGAACCGTTCGGCTTACGATGCCCTCCGTGCCGCGCAATCAGACGTCAAACAGCACGGCAACCTTCCAATCCCCATGAATATCCGCAACGCACCTACCAAGATGATGAAAGAGATGGGGTATGGTAAGGGGTATGAGGCATACACCGACGAAAGCCTACTGCCGGAAGAATTAAAGAATAAAAAGTATCTTAAATAGTGTGCCGTCCGCAGCCCGAAGGGTGAGGTAAGGGCAATGTGAGTCGTAGTTTTTGTGTAAAAAAGAAACCCCCGCACGCTTGATTGCATGCGGGGGCCGTTGTTTTTTTTGTCCGCGTCCGGTTAGGGAGGCGCGAACGTGATGAGCGCGTATGCGCCGGCGATGCCGAGCACAATGCCCAGCAGCATGCCGACGCGGACGTCGTTGATACCCGGCGGTTCGCTGTACCACCAGATCTTGACGGACGTCGGCATCCAGTCGTGGCCCACGAGCCAGGTGATTGGCGCGCTGATGTGCACGTCTTCTTTGCGGTCGGATTGCATCTGTTACTCCTTCGGTGACCGTATTACGCGGCGACGGCTTCCTTCTCCGGCGTTGGGGGCAGGGAGGGGAGCGCGGCCCACCAGTCGCAGCCTGCGTTCGGGACCGAGGTGTAGCCCCAGTAGGCCTCCATGCCCTCGTCCTCCGTGGGTACGGCCGGGATGTACCAGCCGATCTGGTCGGAGCGCTGGTTGTGGCCGAGCTCGGAGAGGATGGTCCCGCGTTCGTCGATGGTGCTCGTGCCCTTCTTCTGGTCCTTGCCCGCGCAGACAGCGCAGAGCAGATGGATGTCGAAGGAGTTGTAGGGACGCCAGAGCTTGCAGCCGCTGGCACCGCACTCGGCGCAGACGTAGTGCTCAGGGGTGCCGCCGCCGAGGTAGCTGCCGCTCGGCGGGAAGTAGGCCATGGACTCGGCCCAGGCGAGTGCCTTCTGCGGATTCGCCTGCAGGAAGAAGGAGAGCGAGGGGCGCCGTCCGCGTGAGGCAGCCCAGCGGGCATGCATGACCACGTACTCTGCGGTTCCGCGCCGATAGCGTTCGACATCGGATCGTTTCATCGGATTCCTCCGTGTGGGTGTGAAAGCGGCGTGCCGAAATGGCGTGTAATAAGAGCGATTAAGTAATCAGAAAATAGCATTTATGTGTTATTTTGTCAAGGTAGTCTTTTTAAAAATCGTTGACAAATTATACCTGCGGAGTATGGTAGAGCAGGTTCTTTGCGTTGCACTTAGGCATGAGTGCGGACGGATTGGGTTTCGTTTCAGATGGCGATAAGCCGCGAGAAAGGAACATTCCCATGAAAGTCACGTTCTACGGTACCCGTGGCAGTATCCCTGTCGCATCCAGCGACAAGGTAACCTACGGTGGCAACACGACGTGCTTGCGCATCGCGAGCCAGTGCCTTCCCAAGGATCATTGGCTGGTGGTGGACGCGGGCTCGGGCATCGTGCCACTCGGCGGTGAAGCGCTCAAGGCAGGGGTGAAGAACGTCAGTGTTCTCTTCACCCACTACCACCACGACCACACCCAGGGCCTGCTGCTCTGCCCGCTGACGTTCGTCAAGGCGGTGCAGCTCAAGCTTTACGGTCCGGTCGAGCGCGGCATCGATCCTTCGAAGATGATGAAGGATATGATGAAGCCCCCGTACTTCCCGTTGGAGTATGCGGAAGTTTCGTCGCATATCTCCGGCAAGGGGATTGAGCATCCGAGCGGCAAGGTGATGCTCGTGCACCCGGTGGGCGGTTTCAAGCTCATCACGGTGGACGAGTACGAGCGCGTGGGGCAGTCCGGTTCACATCAGGTCACGATGTCCGGCGGGAAGTATCCGTTGGACGAGTGCCTGGTGGTCAAGATGCTGAAGACGAACCATCCGGAACAGACAATCTCCTATCGGTTTGAGGAGCGTCCGACCGGCAAGGTCTTCGTCCTGCTGACGGACCACGAGAACCTCGACGGCATGCCCAAGCATCTCGAGCGCCATCTTCTCGGAGCGGACCTTCTGGTGATGGACAGCCAGTATCCGCGTGCCAAGTATGAAGGCGGCTTTGCCGGCTTCGGTCATGGTACGCCGGACTACTGCGTGTCCGTCGCCGCGAGCGTCGGTGCCAAGGCCCTCGGGCTCACGCACCACGATCCGTTCGCTTCGGATAAAGATGTTGCGGCCGTCCTTGATGAGGCCGCGCGGGCAAACCCGGCGCCGGACAAGCTGAAGGTGTTCGCGTGCCAGGATTACCAGGGAGTCAACGTCTGACAACCATGTCGCGCACGCTTTCTGAAAGTGCCTGATGTCGCGTAAGCGATAGTCTGTACTCATGCCAAAAGGGAGGATTCGTCATCGTACGGGTCCTCCCTCTTTTTTTGCAATGAAAAAGCGGGAACGAAATGAATCGTTCCCGCTTCGGGTTGTTGGTTGAATGTGCGGTTACTGTCCGGTGCCTTCCCTCATCTGCTTGAGTGCGGCACGCTTCTGCTCCGGAGTGAGGCTCTCCCACTCCGCGTTGGCGTTCTGGTTCAGGCGTCCGGTTCGCTGGTCGGTGCGCACGGTCTGCGCGTACTCTTCGACCTGCTGCTGGGCGTCCGTCTTCTGGAACGCCAGGTTCTTGTTGTCGAACTCCGAGATGTTCACCATCTCGTTCCCCGCGTCCATGAAGGAAACAGAGACGACGTCGCCGCGTTCCGAGAGCGGCAGCTCGGGTGAAACGCTGATGGAGCCGAGGAAGGCCTTGTCCTCGTACCCCTTGATGAGCAGGTAGTAGTTGCCTTCGTGGTCCATGGTGATGCGCAGGAGCGCGCCTTCGGCGTTGTATATCGTAACGGCGCCGTCAGCGGTGATGCTGTTGCCACGCCTCGCCAAACGCCGGAGGTAGTTGCGCAGCGCTTGCTGCGCGTTCTCGCCGACGCCCACGTCCTCATAGTGCTCCACCGAGACGAACGCGAGCTGCTTGACGAGCCCGGCGTTGTCTTTGAGCGCCATGAAGTAAGTGGGTTCTCCGCCGACGTTGTAGAGGATGGGGAAGGTCGCCGCATAGCCCTTCTCCTGCACCTGGCCCTCGGCCGACTTCTTGGCATCGGTCTCGGTCGCGCCGGCCTGCTTATAGAGCCGGGCGTCCTTAGTCCGGGTGTTCACCAGCACGAAGCCGACGGTTCCCTGGTCGCTACCCACGGACGTCATGCCCGTGTACCAGTAGGAGTTGCCGTCCGTACCGTAGACGAGGGAAGTCCCCTCGGTGGTCTTGATCTCGTCCAGGTCGCTGGGATTCCACCAACCGTGGACGAATTCGCCCCACTCGTTGAGCTGGGATATGACGAAGGTTTCGGGCTGGATGCGGTCCACCCATGCGGGGGCATCATCGATGTCGTACGAACGAACCTCGCCGGTTTGCGCGTCCAGCAGGATGATGCCGTCGGCATCGCTTCCGCTGAAGCCGACGCGGTTCTTGTAGCGGGTCACGACGTAGTAGGGACGCCCGTCCTCGTCGATCTCGAACGTGAAGTCCGTGAGGCCGACGGTCGCGTACCCGTTTTGATACAGATACCGATGTGGATGGTCGCCGAACCAGCCGCCCTGGTTGTACCGAAGCTTGAGGGGCTTGCCGTTGACCTCGCGCACCATGCGCACGTCGCGCTCGTCGGTGGCGGAGACCATGATGTAGCCCGGAGGCATTTTCTGGTCCAGCCACTTCCAGAAGCCGGAGTAGTTCAGCGGCATGACCCAGTAGAGCTGTCCGCGCCACATCTGGATGTTGGGCGTGCCCAACTCCACCGTGCTGCCGAGCGCCGTGTCCTCGCCAAGCTTCTTCTCACCGAGGCGGGAGGCAACCCCTTGGTCGACGATGCGAACCTGGGAGGGGTCAACCGGCGCCATGTCCGTGGAGAATGTGCTCTCGTGGACGTTGATGAGGTTGCGGTAGGATGACGCGTGGAAGAACGACGACGTCGTTATCACCGGGACGGGGATGGCGATGACCAACGAAACGATGAACGCGATCAACGTCTCCTTCATGCGCGCGTCCTTGTACCTCTCGGTCGAGATGAGTCCTTCCACGAAGAAAGGGATTCCGGTCGCGAGCAGCAACAGAAGCGGCAGCCCATAGAAGTTGGTCGACATGACGGGCAGGAGCCCATACGTGCCGATCAGCGAGACCACGAACACCGCGGCGGTGCTGACGATCCTCCGCGAAACCGCGTACGCGATTCCGGTGAGGACGAGCGAAATGAGCAGAGAGCTCATGTAAAACCTCCTTCGGGTGTGCCCACAATGGGCGATGGATGATGCGGGAAAATACGAGGGAGTTCTTGTATTGCAAGACAGTTATAATAAAAAGGACGCAATTGTCTATTTTTGACTAAAAAATATAGCATATTTTGATAAAAATGTCAACAGTTGCAGTCTTTTGCAACCTTTTTAAAAGAAGCGCATTATAGTACTGTAGCGTGATTTTAGTATGGACAAACATCAGGAAAAAGAAATTATCAAACAGGCGCAAAAAGACCCAGAAGCATTTGGAGCTATTTTTGAGGAATACTATGGCTCTATTTTCGGGTATATTTTGAAACGCACGGGGAATGTGCACGTGGCGCAGGATATTGTGAGCGAAACGTTTTTCAAGGCGCTTGACCGGCTCTGGCAGTTTAAATGGCGGAACATCAGCATCTCATCCTGGCTCTACCGCATTGCCACCAATGAAATCAATCAGTATTTCCGCAAACAGAAAAAGCATACCTATTCTCTTGAAGCCATGCTTAAGACGAGCGGAATAGAAATTTCCGATGAGCGGGATATGTTGGAAGAGATTATGGAGCAGGAGGCCGAGCTTGAGCGCGCGGTTGCATGGAAGCAGGCCCGCCAACGTATCCACGAACTTCCGGAGAAGTATCAGGAAGTGCTGTCACTCCGTTTTTTTGAAGATAAGAAAGTGACTGAGATTGCAGAAATTCTCAATCGCAAAGAGGGGACGGTCAAAGCGCAACTGTCGCGCGGAACCGCGATGCTTCGCGAGTCGCTGCATGAGATGCAACCAACCGACGCCGAGCGCGTTATAGATACAGACGCGATTAGTCCCGCGTCTCCCCACAAGCCAAACGTATGAACAAAGAGATTTCACCATTCAATACTATTACGCCTCCGCGCGTAACGCGCACCCGGAGCCACAAGCGCCGCCTCAAAGTGGCACTCCTGACCGCGCACGAACAACAGTCTCGCGTCCAATCGTTTGGCCGCATTATTAACGAAAACGTAAGAAATATGTCACTAGGAAAAAAGAGCACTGCGCTGGCGACGGTTGCCGTGTTCGGACTTGTCGTCACTGCCGGCGTGTTCGGTCCGACGGCGAGCGATGTCGCACAGGCGGAAGCGTCAAATACTATTAAGCGCGCGTTCGCACGGTTTGTGAACCTTACTGATGAAGAGAAAGCATCACTCGAAGATCAGTTTCAGGATCGAGTACATTTTCGCAGCGAAGACGATCACCTGTTCCACGGCATGGCGGATCTTTCGGAAGCTGACCGCGAGACCATGCACGAGAATATGAAAGCGTCGCTCGCGGATTCGCTTGTTGAAGCGCAGGCTGCGGCTGACCTAGAAGTAGTGAGCGCGAATGAAATGCCTTTGCCTGGATTTATCGGCAACGCCGGACGCGCGCTCGGCATCAAAATGATGCATAAGTTGCCGGAAAATATTGAGAATCTGCCGGCGGATATTCAAGATCGTATTAAAGAGCATGAAGCAATGCGCGCCGACATGGAGTCCGCGAAGTTCCTGAAGTACACCAATACCGACGGACAGCAGGTAACTCTCGGCTTGAACGCGAACGATGAACCGGTGTTCAAGTTTGTTGAGGGAGATTTCAGTCTACGCGTACCAGGCATGCCAATAGGTCCGGGCGGAGCGGGACATATGATGGAGTGGCGCGAGAAAAATGCTGACGGTTCGGAGCGTTCCACGCGGCATATTATGCGTGAGGGTGGAAACGTAACCCAAGAAGACATTCAAATAATTGTCCCCGGAGAGGTGTTGGAGCAGTAACTAATCGGACAGCCAAATGCAATAAACGGCTCATCGGCGCGATGAGCCGTTTATTGTTTGACAAAAGAGGGCCTTCTGCGTAAGGTTGCTGTATCCATCTACGTTCATTCACGAGGAGGCACTCTATGACGCTTGACGCAGCCCCATCGAGCGCTGTCCAGCCCGGAGATTTCTTCTGGCGGAAAAGGGACGGTGCAAGCACCATCGTCGCGCATGTGGTCAAGGATTTTGTGCCCGGCGATGTCGGAGCAGGAACGGGTGATCTCTATGTCGCGCGGTGCGGCCGCGATGGGAGGGTCAACCCACAGTTCCCGGTTTCGGGCATCTCGACCGCCCGGTATGCGGATGACCTTCCGGAGGAGGTGATTCGCTGTACACGTTGTCTCACAACATAGGTTCACGAGGTCGTTTCTTAAAGGAACGACCTCTTTTTTATTTGTTTGTCTAGGATGGTATACTGTATGCATGCTAGAACAAGGATCACAATTCAATCCCGAAAAAGAAGAGCGCCTCAGTAACGAGGATGAGATTATGCGTATTCTAGCGGTAGGGACCGAAGAAGAGCGCAAAGAATTGCAGGACTATCGGAACGTGCCTGAGGAGCAGATGCGGTTTTTTATTACGAATGCGGAGTTGCGCCACACCACCATTGCTGAGATGCGCGTGGCACAAGAAGCACGAGAGTGGGATAATCCAGAGAAAACATCTGAAGAAGAGGAGATGGGCGTTTACTGGGAGGAAATCGAGCCCCACGTTCGAGACGCGGTCAAAACATTGCGGGATAAGGGGTATGACACACACGGTTCCGGGTTCTGGGGGCCGACCGGAGGTCAGCGAATATATTTCCACGGAGAACCGCTTTCAGGATTTGAGTTTCCTGAAGATTTTGTTGCTGAACTAAAAGAAGAGGGCATAGAGCTCGTTCGCGAAGGTGATGCCGTATCATTCACCCCGAGCCGCGCTATGACGCTCAAAGAGCTTGAAGACGTTTGGAATCGCATTGTCGACTATATGCCCGTGGTGGGCTCTCAGAAAAAATAACATACAAAAATATGCGTTTATTTTGGAACCGGTGCGGCGTTGACCCAAAGTCAATTATGCGGTCTATCCGTGTTTTTGCGGGTATTATTATTCTCATGGTACTGGCCGCGAAATTCGACTGGCTGACTCGCGAAACCACTGATCTGCTTACGTTTCTCATGGCACTCTACATCTTATCATGGAGTTGGCGGGAGTATCTGGTGAAAAACCCAAAAATGCGGATGTGGCTTTTGGGTGTTCTGATCGCGCTGGTGTTTGTGGGCGCTTTGCTCTTAGCGCTGCGCGGATAGGTTTTGGCGAAAATAAAACAGGGAGCGACGAAGTCGTTCCCTGTGATGAGGCTAGATGAGCTGGAGCACGCAGAGGTCGCGCTTATCGTTTTTGCGAAGGAATTCTTCGTCTTCGCCGATGAGCGCGCTTTTGGGAGCGCCGATTACTTCCGGATGCTCAAGCACGATGCATGGACGGTTGATGCCGGGCATCTGCACGCGTTTGACCGGGTACGTGCCCGGGGGTACATCAGGCCCATACTGTCGCGCGTTGAAATTCCACGGGTGCCAGCGATCTCCGCTTACCGTTAATTCCCTGACGCTTTGTTTCATAAAGCGCCTCCTTTGTGGTGGTGCGGTTGGTTTGAAGGATCGGATATGTGCATATTTCACCAAATGACCGTTTTTGTCAATCAGATGTTACCTTTTCGGTTGCCTGTCGTTATTGTATACTGAAGACACTTTAACCGCGCTTTTCGCCAATACATACGCGAAGCGCATGCATACATGGATATGACAAACAGTTCCGCGGGCTGGAAAAGCCCAAAAGCGATTCTCACCCTGTTGGGCATGATTTTGCTCGCAGGCGTGGTGGTCGTCGCAATTCTGCAGCAGCGTATTATTAACGATCCGCAGTGGACCGTTTCGGTCACGGGCCAGGGCCGCGTGAAGTATGTTCCAGATACCACGAACGTAACCATGGGCGTCAGAATTGACCGTGCTGAAACGGGCGAGGAAGCGCTCACACGGCTCAACAAGACAATGGAAGGCATATTTTCCGCGATACAAACCATTGGTATTCCAAAAGATGATATTACTACTCAAAACTATACCCTCTATCCTGAGTATGATTATCTCGAAGGAAAATCAGAACTCGCAGGATATAGCGCCAACCAGTCCATTACCGTCAAAGTGAGAAATGTGACCGAAGAGTCAGATGTTGTCTCAAAAGTGATTGAAGAAGCGTCAAAAGCAGGCGCAAACCAAATTCAGGGCGTGTCATTTGAGACGTCTCGCATTGACGAATTGAAAGATCAGGCACGGCTCGCGGCCATTGCGGACGCTCGGTCAAAATCTGAGATTATGTCGTCAGCGCTCGGGGTAAGACTCGGCAAGGTAGTTGGCTGGTGGGAAAATGTGCTGAACGGTCCTGATATGCCACCGATGTATTATGGAGAGGCGGCATACGGCAAAGGCGGAGGCGGATCACCGCAGACGCCGGCCGGCACGCAGGAAATAGTCACTGAAGTGAATATCAACTATCGGATTAAATAATCACACAACACTACTCGCATACGCGGGTAGTGTTTTTTGTTCTTTCGAAGGAGGGGAGACATGTTCGAGATAGATGGATGCAGGGTCGGCCGGTTCGCGACCGACTTCCACACTGGTTCATTTCTCATCACGCTCGCGCCGCATGCACTGGTGAATGGCCTGCCAGAGGGCGCGGTGCTGCACCCGCATAAGCGCACCATCGAAGTTATGTCTGGAACGCTTTTCCGCGAAGGAGCGGTCGTGAAGTTCATTGTTTCGGGCACAATGTTTTGGTGGGGGCCGCGTGCGGTTCCGCGCGTCGTGACGCCGAACGGAGAAGTACTCTATGAGTATTCCGCAATATAACAAAGACCCCCTTCCCAGTCGGAAGGGGTTTTCATTAGGATTCTTTTTTCCAAACCCACCACGAGTAGAATATGGTGCCAAGCGAGATGAGTACGACGCTGCCGAAGAAGAGTGGTGCGTACCAGACCGGCGGCATGACGGTCGAGAGAATCATAATAATGCCGGCCAACACAAACATTTTTCCGCCGAATCGGTGTGATTTGTTCCAGACTGTTTCACTGGAGAGCGTCCATGGAGTTCTGATGCCGACGAACCAGTTGCGTCGCATTTTTGGCATGATATTGCCGAGAATTATGAAGAGCAGTCCTACGCCAACGGGCATAATAATTTGAACCGGCAGATTGTAGCCGATGCCATTGAGTGATGCGAGTGCGTACACGGCTACGAAAAAAAACACAATTGAAAGACGGATATTGTTATACGGACGGGAAAAATCCTTGTACCGGTCTTTGCGCGGATCGATGAGCGGAATCAGAGTAATAAGGAGATAGATGCCCAGAATAAGCGCAGGAAAGAAAAATGCGGCAAACGCTCGACCGGAATAGCCGTCCGGCTGGCCTTGAAAGTTCCAATGCGTGGCAACTTGTTCAGGAAAATGCTGGTAAAAATACGGGCTTGCGGCAATCGCGATAAGTATCGTCGCAAGAGCGATCCACTCGTACTTCCAATTGATGGCGTAGGGGAGTTTCATATGATTACTTAATAAATTTTGCAAATGATTCCATGACCTCTTCTAAAACGGAGAGGTTGATGGTGTAGATAATCCGCTGGCCGTCTCTGCGGGAAGAAATCAAATCTGCCTGCTTCAGTATAGCCAGGTGATGGGAGAGCGACGCGCCGGTAAGAGAGAAGTGTTCCAAAATGTCCCCAACAGCCATGTCTTTCTTTTTGAGCAGAGAGAGGATTTTTTGCCGGTTTGGGTCGCCGAGCGCCTGAAATGTTTTTGAGAGAGACATGAGTATGTTAGATATTTAGGTAACTATCTAAATTATAGCATATTGGTTTTTTACGTCAAGTGGGGTGGTCGTCAGGCCCCATACTTGCTATGATTAGGGCGTACGAGCGTTGGGGCATGTACGCATCATCAATAAAGAAATCATATGGATTATTCAGAAGAAACACCCTCACAACATGAGCCGACACGACCCGAACCACGCAGTTTCGGAAACGCGCGATGGCTGATTGTGGGCGTGGTGGTTGCGCTGCTTGTAGTGTTGGGTGGAATGTACGCGTATCGCTCAGACTTGTTCGCCCGCGCTAACCAAGAGCTGCCAGAAGATGCGGTGTCGGTCGCAATCGTTAACGGCGAGCATATCAGCAAAGATGCCTACAGCACGCGACTTTCACAGTTGTCGTCACAGTATCAAGCACAGGGGATTGACGTATCAAGTGCCGAAAACAGTGCTTTGATTGAGGAGCAAGTGGTGAATAATCTAATTGATGAAGTGCTTTTGCAGCAGGCAGCAAAAACAGACGGCTTTTCAGTCGGTAATGAGGATGTAGAAAACGAGTTTAATTCGGTTGCTGAACAGTTCGGCGGCATTGATGCATTCCAAAAGACGCTCAGTGAACAGTCTATCTCAGAAGATACTGTGCGTAATGATTTGCGCAACCAGATCTTGATGCAGCAATATCTTGAGACGCAAGTTGATTTTAATGCCATTACTGTGACCGATGAAGCAGTCCAAGAAACATATGACGCGTTTGCCGCGCAGTCGCCTGAAGCGCCTGAGTTTGAGACGGTCAAAGACGCTATACGCGAGCAGTTGGTTCAGCAGGCGCTGCAAGAGAAGATTAATGCGTTTTTGGATCAGCTCCGCGCACAGAGCGATGTGGTGGTGCTATAGTTTTGTGGTATAATAGATACCTATGAAACAAAAAGATATCACGTGGCTTGCGATTGCACTGCTTGTTCCTCAGGTTGCAGGCTTTCTCGGATCATTGGCAACGCGCGATGCGGTTGCCGGGTGGTACACGCTTATTGCTAAACCTTCGTTCACGCCGCCGAGCTGGGTATTTGGACCAGTGTGGACGCTGCTATTTTTATTGATGGGCATTGCTTTTTTTCTTGTTTGGAAACACGGCAGGGGTGAGCGGCGAGAACTCGCCATTACTTTTTTCATCATACAGCTCGGATTGAACGTAATGTGGTCAATGGTTTTTTTCGGATTGCGTCAGCCGGGGTGGGCATTCGTAGAAATTTTGCTGCTATGGTCGGTTATCGCGGTCACTATCTGCGCGTTTTGGCGCGTGCACAAAAGCGCTGCCTTGCTGCTTGTGCCGTACATCGCGTGGGTGAGTTTTGCGGCGCTTTTGAACGCGGCAATTTGGCGGCTTAATCTGTAGAACGCCCTATGGGCTATTCAGAAGATCAGCTTCGGGCGGATGTCATAAAAGAATTTTCGAGCGAAGAAACACTCAAGAGCTATGAGCACGCGGTTGCCTCAATCGGCATGTGGCAGAGCGAGCGTATGCTCATCGAAAAATATTTTTCTCGCGGAAATAGTGTCTTAGACGTCGGGTGCGGTACCGGACGGACGACGTTTCCGCTTTTTGAGATGGGGTATGACGTCCTAGGCGTTGATATTACGCCGGGTATGATTGAGCGCGCACAGCATCTCGCGCAGTCACGCAATACCGCAATTCCATTTGAGGTTGGAGACGCGACCAGATTGCGTTTTGATGACGCGTCATTTGACCAGGCACTGTTTTCGTTTAACGGGTGGTGCCAGATTCCCATGCGGTCAAAACGCCAGCAGGCGCTGAATGAGCTGCACCGCGTAGTTTTGCATGGGGGATATGTGATTTTTACCAGTCATATCAGGCGGCGTTTTGATAGTCATAGCGCGGCATGGGCACAAGAATGGCTTAAGCACCGAGTCGGATCGTACATCGGGCTTTTTGATCCCGGCGATCTTGAATACGGCGATATTTTTTTTACGAGAACTGATCCTGGACCTACTGGGTCGCACGCGTTTCATCAATATATTCACATTCCTTCTTTGAAAGAAGTTGAACACATGATTGATGCGGCCGGATTTACACTTGTTGAATCCGCATACCGAAATAGTATTGCGACTGAAGATGCTCGGCTCGAGAGCGGGAATTGTAGATTTTTTGTGTGTAAAAAATAAGCGCATGTCTGTACAACAAATCACTGTGCGCGATGGCATGCAGAATGGATATACCTACGAGCTTTCCGCTGCAACCGGAAGAAATTTTGATCCTGTATTCAAGCCTGAATTAACACCAAAAGAGATGCTCGCCTTAGGTGTGTTTGGTGGTAAGTATATGAATGATTGTAAAAAAGAGTTCCCCAAATCGTGGTTCACGCACGCTAAACTTTCACCAGAAAAGCACGATACTTCCGTGAATTATTTTGGCGTAGACGCGAGCCAGCCACTTTCAGAGTGGCGGCGCAAAGGATGGATTTCGCAGGATGATCCGCGCGGGTGGTTTCAGTGGTATTGCCGATACTATCGAGGACGTCGGATTTTAACAGAAGATAAGCGTCAGATTAAGCGGTGGAAGGCTATGCGCCGACATGTGGCGCAAATCAAAAAACATTGTCACCCGCGCGACCTCGGATGCCGGCAGCGACAGCGACAGGCGCTTTTGCATTGGGCGTATGACAGCAGGAAGATTTAATCTTTTTTCTTGAACGCGAGCGCGGTTGAATTGATGCAGTAACGTTTGCCTGTTTTATCCCGCGGCCCGTCGTCAAATAAATGACCAAGATGTCCGCCGCAGGTTTTGCACAAGACTTCAGTTCTCGTCATACCGTGGGAGGTGTCATCCTGAAGCGTGACATTCCCTCGGGAGACAACGTCGTAAAAACTTGGCCATCCTGAGCCTGAGTCGAATTTCGTGTCAGATGAAAATAGTGGAGTGTCGCACGCCGCGCAGGCATACATTCCCGCTTCTTGGTGATGCACAAAATCGCCGGTGAATGGCGTCTCAGTTCCTTTTTTTCGGAGCACTTCGTACTGTTCTGGGGTCAGCTTTTTTTTCCATGAAGCGTCATCTTTTGGCATAGTGTCAGCATCCATACATTTTTTTGTTTACTGGTATCTGTTCAAAGTGTAGCATGTGGATAAGGAGATGTAAAGTTGACTTGACATACTGGCAATGTAAGGTATACTTTACACACATGAAGGCAGAAACCGTCAAAAATAAAGTGCACGAGTTGCGCCTAGACCATGAGGTTACTCAACAGGATCTCGCGCACGCTATCGGCGTTACTCGGCAGACGATTATTGCAATCGAAAAGGGGAACTATGTTCCGTCGGTTTTGCTCGCGCTGAAAATTGCGCACTATTTTAAGCAACCAATAGAAAAGATTTTTTATGTCTAACCGAATACAAGAAACCATCATGGCAGCAGTGCTGGTACTGCTCGCACTCTTTCTGCTCAATCCGTTCGCGTGGTGGATGCCGAGCATGCTCGTGACATTGGTTGTGGCCGGACTCGTGGTGGTGTTTGCCGTTTTTGCCAGTTTTTTGTGGCGCGAAGAGGCGCGGGACGAACGAGAGGCGTTACTGCGAATGCACGCGGGACGGGCAGGGTTTTTGATTGGCATCGGCGTGCTGGTTGCCGGCATTGTGGTGCAGGCGTTCGACCACGCGGTCGACCCTTGGCTCGTGAGTGCGCTCGCGGGCATGGTACTGGCAAAAATAATTGGCCGTTCACAGGCTGAAGATAAACATTAATATCAGAAATATGCATACAAAACATACACACGGATTTGCAGCGATTGCGGCCGTTATTATTATTGCCATTGCGATTGTCGCGGGAGTCGCGTACTACGGTACTCAGCGGCCGTCAGATGAAGCAATGGAATCGTCCGAGCACATGGATTTAGACGAAAGCATGATGCAGGAAAACGGAATGATGGAAGAAGATGAATCGTCTTTAATAATGGATGAGGATGATACTATGCTGATGAAAGATGAATCTACGGCTGACCACGCAGACGACGGTATGATGATGGAGGGCAGTGATTCTATGATGAAAGAAACATCATTTTCAGGGTCAGTGATTGCGGGTACATCGGCCCCTCTTATTGATTTCAACACTACTGACTATGAGCAGGCGCTCGCGTCAGACAAGCTGGTGGTGCTGTATTTTTACGCAAACTGGTGCCCAGTGTGCACAGAGGAAGTTGCGAATGCGTTGTATCCCGCGTTTAATGAATTGACTCGCGATGATGTTGTCGGATTCCGCATTAACTATAACGATAATCAGACGGACGATCAGGAAAAAGCGCTTGCGCGCGAATTTGGCGTAGCGTACCAGCACACGAAAGTGTTTGTTCAGAACAAAGAGCGTGTTTTGAAGTCGCCTGAATCTTGGGACAAAGACCGTTACTTCAGCGAAATTGAAAAAGCGCTGTAGTCTTAATCATAAAAAACAAAAAACATGGAACTTTCTATCGCTGTCGCACTGGTCGCAGGCTTGGTTTCTTTCCTGTCGCCGTGCGTCCTTCCAATTATACCTGGCTTTCTGGCGTATCTCGCCGGAACATCAACACAGGGCGAACCACAGAAGCGGGGAACGGTCTTTCTGCATAGTGCATTATTTGTGCTCGGGTTTTCGGTCATATTCGCGCTGCTCGGTGTGCTGTTGAACACAGTACTTGAACGCGTCGCCTATGACGCGCAAATTTGGCTTTCACGCGCGGGTGGAATAATCATTATATTTTTCGGGTTGTACTTGATTGGACTTTTGAAGCCGGCATTTCTTGAGCGTGCGCATAAAGTGAATGTCGCTGGTGCAAGTACGTCGCGTTATGTGACGTCATTTCTGTTCGGTGCGGCGTTTGCTGCCGGCTGGACGCCGTGCGTTGGCGCGGCTCTCGGCGCAATTCTCGGACTTGCGGCCAGCCAGCCGGGATCTGCGTTTTCGCTGCTCCTCGCGTATGCTATTGGTTTGGGCGTGCCGTTTTTGATTGTCGGACTCTTTGCTGAGAAAGCACAGCAGTGGATTCGAAAATTTGCTCGCGCGTCAACGGTTATCAATATTGCGTTTGGCGCGTTGCTCATTGTGCTCGGTGTGCTGATTTTCACACAGCAGCTTTCTCGGATTGCCAACTTCGAACTGCTTAATCAGTTTTTACTCAGATAGTATGCATACACGGAATACTATACTCGTTGTTGTCCTTGTCGCTATTGTCGGCGTGGTTCTGGTGATTGAGCGCAGCAAACCAGATCAGTCAAACGTATTCTCAGAAGCGGTGAACGTGGCAAAGCATACCAGCATTGCGAAAAGTATGCGTTACGAACAGGCAAAAGAGCTTGCGGGTATTGATGGATACTTGAATACCAACGGAAAAGAAATTAAGATAGCGGACTTGGTTGGTTCAAAAGTCATTTTGGTTGATTTTTGGACTTACAGTTGCATCAACTGCCAGCGGACATTGCCATACCTGACTTCGTGGTATGAAAAATACAAAGACCAAGGGCTTGAAATTATCGGCGTGCACACGCCTGAATTTGATTTTGAAAAGGAAGCCGACAATGTGCAGGCAGCCATTGAAAAGTTCGGAATTTCCTACCCGGTGGTGCAGGATAATGAGTATGCAACCTGGCAGGCATATAAAAACCGCTACTGGCCCCGTAAGTATTTGATTGATATTGACGGATACATCGTGTATGACCATATTGGCGAAGGTGGGTACGAGGAGACAGAAAAAAAGATACAGGGATTGCTTAAAGAACGAGCAGAAACATTAAAAGAAGCGCGAGAAATTAGCAGCGACGTGGTGTATCCCAACACAGAACTTGATTCTCCGGGTCAGGCGGGTAGTCCTGAAATTTACTTTGGCGCGTTTCGGAATGAGCGTCTTGGCAATGGTACGCGCGGTGCAGTTGGTGTTCAGACTTTTCCGGTACCTGATACCATCAAAACGAATACGTTGTATCTGGTTGGTGAGTGGGATATTCAAAAGGAATATGCTGAGAGCGTAAGTGATGACGCGCGTATTATTTTTAGGTACAATGCGCAGGATGTGTTTGCGGTTGCTTCAGCAAGAGAATCAGTAGTGGCACCAGTGACCATAGACGGACAGTCTGTTGGGAGCGAAGGCGGCGCAGACATTGGTGTCGGCGGATTATATCTTGAACACGAAGAACGTTTGTATCGTATTATAGAGAATATGAAGACTGATGAGCATACACTTGAGATTACAGTTCCATCAGGCGTCCAGTTCTATACATTTACATTTGGATAATCATATGATGACACAAACCATTGTGCTTGGGGGTGGCTGTTTCTGGTGTACTGAAGCGGTGTTCCAAAAGCTTCGCGGCGTTGTATCGGTGGCACCTGGCTACGCGGGAGGCAGCACTAAGAATCCGTCGTACGAAGATGTGTGTTCCGGAGCAACCGGGCACGCGGAAGCAATACGCGTTGAGTACGACCCGAATCAGCTTTCGCTCGGGGATTTGCTCTCAGTATTTTTTGCGGTGCATGATCCAACGACCAAAGACCGGCAAGGAAACGATGTGGGAACGCAGTACCGTTCGGCAATTTACACAACAAGCGATGAGCAGCTGTCTGCGGTAAAATCGTTTATTGCGCAGATGGATTCAGACCAAACATACCCAGCTCCGATTGTGACCGATGTACGTCCCCTCGACGTATTCTACAAAGCAGAGGAATATCATCATAACTATTTTGAGCGTAACCCAGAAAAAGCCTATTGTCAGGCGGTTATCAACCCAAAACTTGAAAAATTCCATAAAAAATATGCTGCCTTAGTCAAGGAGTAATAGTATGTTTTTTGCCTGATTTATGGTATACTGTATGCAGTCGTTTAATAAATAAAAGGTATACTATGAAAGCAGTACACATGATTGCGTTTCTGCTCCTCGTTGTTGGCGGACTTAACTGGGGAATTTTCGGAATTTCCGGTTGGGACATTGGCCAGCTCTTCGCAGGCGGCATGGACGCGTTGGTGTCCCGTATCATCTACATTCTAGTAGGTGTATCGGCACTCGTTTTGCTCGCCACACACAAGAAGGACTGCAAAGCATGCAGTGGCGGACACGAAATGAAGATGGAAGCATCGACAAAATAATTTCTTTTCAAAAGACGGCTCAACGCCGTCTTTTGTGTTATACTGACACATATGCGAATGAGCGCACTGACGGTGCGATGTTCATGCGGAGCGAAGCTGTTTTGTTATAACAAGCGCGGAACTGGGCGTTTGGTGAAATGTTTTTTGGACCAGATACACGACGATGCGGTTGGCGTATCTGATGCAAAAGAATGTTATGTTGCTGTTCGCTGCCACGCGTGTGGTGGCCGTATCGGGACTGTGTATATCATTAAAGGCAAGCCTGCGCTTAAACTCAACCAGGGCCAGGTTAGGCAAATTTACATCAAGTAGCGCTATGCTCAAACACATTGTCAGCTTTATTCTATTTATATTTTTTTTGATTGGGACGGTGGTCGGCCTTTCTTGGTATAATGGTTACGACGAATTAAAAAAACAGGGAAGTACTATTACCTATTGGGAGCATGTTCAGGATCGAGTCCGCGCAATACGCGGCGGGTCGGTAACGCTTCCAGGACCACTCAATCAGCTCACACGTGTCGAAGATGAGCTTACTGCGCAAAACATGGAATTGTTCGCGCAGGCTATTGATGAGTATCAGCAGAATACCGGAGACTATCCTTTGCTTATTGGTGATATTGTCGGCGGTTCCATCACTGACTTCAAGAATTTGTACACCGACAGCACATTCACGTATCGCCGCACTCGTTCAGGCGTGCAAAGGGGATTTGAGATGAGTGTTAAACTTCCATCATCAGGCGAGCGATATATGGTTTCTCGGTAATATGCACACGCGCATACCGCACACACATCAATTGAGAGGGCTTCTGTATGGAGTCTTTTTTCTTTCTGGCGCGAGTGCGCTTATGTATGAGATTGTGTGGATGCGCTATCTGCATTTGATATTCGGCAGCACCACGGTCTCTATTACTATGAGTGTCGCGCTTTTTCTCCTGGGACTTGGTGTTGGAGGGATGATTTTTGGGAGGATTGTCGACCGCGTGCGGTACCCTATTTTTTTGTACGGTGTTTTAGAATTAGGAATTGGATTTCTTGGCTGGATTTCGCCGCACTATTTTTCTTATCTGCTGGGTGTGCCGACCGAATTCGCGCTCCAGGCTTTAGGCGCAAGTTTTTTTGTTCTTTTGGGCGCAACGTGTATGGGCGGCACCCTGCCGGTGCTCATTCGAGGCGTTGTAGAAACACGTGAAGTAATCGTTCGAGCTGCCGGAAGCCTCTATAGTGTTAATACATTTGGTTCAGTGGCGGGAATCGCGGCTGCGTCATTTTTTTTAATTGAGCTTTTTGGTTTGTCGACGACCAGTGCCATAGCCGCATGCATTAACTTGGGTATTGGCGCTGGCGCTCTATGTTTTGCACGTCGAATTACCGTCGCACACGGGCCCCAAACACACTCGTCTCTTTTTAGTGTGATTGGTTATGGCACACCTTTGGTGCTTGCTGGAATCTCTGGTTTTATTTCGTTGTCGCTTGAAATAGTATGGTTCCGCATGTATCAGCCATATCTTGGTCCGGCGACCTATGTATTCAGCGCGATACTCATTGCTTTTTTGTGGGGCTTGGCGGCCGGCAGCGCGGTCGGCTCTACTATTGCACAACGTCATACTTGGTTGCGTTTAGGCTACATCTACATAGGCATTGCGGTATCAGGATTAGGCATACTCGCGAGCCTTTCATTTCTGGGCGGTTTGGGTATATTGCTTTTGTTTTTGCTGCCAATACATACCTTTATCATTGGTTTGGCATTTCCATTTTTCTTTGCCCTCAAGCCGGTTAAGGATGAGCATGTTGGTTCGTTCACTGGAACCATATATATCGTAAACATTATCGGATCGGTGCTGGGGAGTGCGTGGGCGGGATTATGGCTTTTTGATGCAATCGGCGCTGCACGCGGCGCGATTATGATTTTAATGGGTAGTGCCTTATTAGGCCTCGGGCTGCTCGTACGAAACATATCACTCACGCAATTCACATCAATTGGAGCAGGTATTGTGATTGTGTGCGTCTTTTCGTTTCGTTTGCCTTTGGTGCCGTGGATTAAATCATTTGAGGTTGTATACGGACCCGCGGTATATGTGTCCGAAGATCGGGAATCACACATTGCCGCCTTTGCTCATGAGGGGAGCGGGCTTTTGGTTATGAACAATGTCGGCATCACGCACTTGACGACTGACACCAAACTGCTCGCGCATCTTCCGCTCATGCTGCACCCTGATCCTCACACCATGCTGGTTATTGCGCTTGGTGCGGGCACTACGTATCGTTCGGCCTTAACACACGAAGGACTTCAAGTCACCGCCGTTGATATTGTACCGTCTCTTCCGCCGGTCATTGATATTTTTTTTGATGATGGCGCCGCGGTACGGGCTAATTCCGCCGGTACTATTGTCGTTCAAGACGCGCGCGCGTTTGTGCGACGGAGCAATGAGACGTATGACGTTATTGTTGCTGATCCGCCGCCGCCGGCGTGGTCAACGGCCGCTAATTTATTTTATTCAAAGGAATTTTACGCAGACATTGGCCGAATACTTTCAGATACGGGCATTATGGTGTCTTGGCTGTACGGCGGGATTGATCAGGAGGATGCACTGATGCTTGAGCAGACGTTTATACGATCGTTTCCGTATGTTGAGCGCTGGCGCGCTCCTGATGGGGCGGGTGAGTATCTGGTCGGGTCATTGGCACCGTTGCCTGACCGTGAATCAGCTATTATCGATGGAATGCAAAATGCAGCCGTTGCGAGTGACTTGAATGAGTGGGTGAGTAATCCGTTTGATGGCGCTGACGTGCTTGGACTTTTTTTGGAAGATCGGCCGGCACTGCTTAGGCGCGTTGGCGACGCGCCAATTTTGACGGATAATCATCCGCGTGTTGAATTTTTTGCTTTGCGCCGGTGGTTTTAGATTACTGCGCCGGAGCAATATGCAGTGCTTCGGAAAGTTTTTTCTGGTCAAATCCGACGATAATTTCCTCAGTGCCATTGTCTTGCGCGACAATAATGACCGGCACGCCCATCTGCCCTGACTTTGCGACCATCGCTTGCGCGGCTTCAGTGTCGCTCGAAACATCAACTTCTTTGTAGTCAATGTTATTTTCCTGGAAATACGCTTTAGTTGCTTTACAAAAAGCGCAGGTTGGTGTGGTATAAATAGTGGTAGTCATATGATATCTCTTATTCGCAAATAATAGATTTAAGTTTTTTTGAGAACGGGCTTGCGGTGATTGCGTAACACATGGTTTGACCATTGCGGTCGCATGTTAATAACCCGGCTTCTTTCATCACCTGCAGATGGTGCGATGTAGTGGCAACGCTCGCATTGATTCCATCCGCTATTTCGTTCACGCACGCATGGGGGTGCTCATAGAGCAGACAGAGAATACGTATACGTGTTGGTTCTCCCGCGAGCGAAAGTTGTTTTGCCTTTTCTTTTAGTTGGCGTGTTAACTTGTATTGTTTCATAGTGGGCGCGCCGGGCCGTGCGGCCCGGCGCATTTTGTGCGGATTATGAGTCGCAGGTGCATGGCTCATTGCCGCAGTTTGGACATGCGTCAAGATGCATAGCGTATATGTTAATATTCAAATGTACATTTGAATATTAACATATGATTGTTTATTATTCAATGTTGGCTGTGGATAATGCCTATCGGATGCGATAATGGTATACTGTATGCACTATTAAATTCTACGTATGCCACGACCCAATAATTTGAGTACAAACATATTTTTAGACAGCGGAGATCCTGAGGAAACGCGCCAAACTATTGAGATGCTTGGATTTCTTGACGGCCAGACTACTAATCCGTCGCTTATTGCAAAAAACCCAGAAGCACAAAAACGAATTGCTTCAGGGAGTAAATTCTCGACAGAAGAGGTGAGTGAGTTTTATAAAAAGCAGGTGACCGATGTCGCTGGTCTGATTCCCGGTGGTTCGGTTTCTGTTGAGGTGTATGCGGATAACACGACCACCGAGAACAATATGCTTGCTCAAGCGCGGGAGATGTATACTTGGATTCCAAACGCTCACATTAAATTTCCAACGACCGTTGCGGGGCTTGAGGCAGCGGAGCGTGCCATTGCTGAAGGAATGCGCGTAAATATGACGCTTGTTTTTTCTCAGGAGCAGGCCGCAGCTGTGTACGCAGCAACACGGGGCGCGTCAAAAGGAGATGTATTTGTTTCGCCGTTTGCGGGTCGACTTGATGATGTAGGCATGAACGGAATGGATTTGATAAAAAACATAAATACGATGTACAAGGAAAGCGACGGTCATGTTGAGGTTTTGGCCGCAAGCATACGAAACAGTGATCATTTGATGACTGCTTTTGCGATGAAAACCGACATAGTGACCGTGCCTTTTAAAATTTTAAAGGAATGGGTTGACGGCGGTATGCGTGTGCCTGATGATTCGTATGTGTACGATGTAGCTGCATTGAACCCGATTGAGTATGAGCCAATCAAATTACACACAGACTGGCGTTCATATAACATATCGCATGAAATGACTGACGCGGGGCTTGAAAAGTTTGTGCAGGATTGGCATACCTTAGTTGCTCAATAGGTTTTTTTTGGTGAATTAATAGAAATTTTAAAACACGTTGTTGTTAAGACAGTTGATTTTTGTGTGTTTTTTGATATTTTAGCCGTTCTATCCGTCCTTTACAAAACAACGTAGTATTTAATGAAGGAGCTGCGCGACGCGCTTTGCACATCGCAGTCGGGGCTTTTTTTATTGATTTTATGACTGTTTGGGTATAGGGTAGTCAGAGAAGCGCATTATCAGTAACTAATACCCTATGCAAAGCATTAACGATACTTTTAAAGTATTTCAGCCCCAAAAAGCAGCAAAAAAGGTTGCTATTGGTATTATTATTGTTATTGCGCTTGTTAGTTCCTTTGGCACCATCGGCGCAGGTGAACGAGGGGTGCTTTTACAATTCGGCGCAGTGACCGGCAAAGTGTTTGGTGAAGGCCTGTATGTAAAAATTCCGTTTGTGCAGAGTGTGGTGAAAATGGACGTGAAGATTCAAAAAGATGAAGTGCCCGCAACTGCATCGTCAAAAGATTTACAGGTGGTGACATCACGTATTGCGCTGAACTATCACCTTGAGCCTGATGCAGTAAACAGAGTTTGGCAAGAAGTCGGACTTTCCTATAATACGCGCATTATTTCGCCAGCAATTCAAGAGGCGGTCAAGGCGACCACCGCAAAGTTTACTGCAGAAGAGTTGATAACCAAGCGCGAAGAGGTAAAAGTACACATTAAGGATAATTTGTCTGAACGGCTGCTTGAGCGTTCAATTATTGTTGATGAATTTAATATCATTGATTTTGATTTTTCCAAGTCGTTCAACGAAGCAATCGAACAGAAGGTGACTGCGGAGCAGTTGAAACTGAAAGCGGAGCGGGATCTTGAGCGCATTAAGATTGAAAAGGATCAGCAGATTACACAGGCAGAAGCAAAGGCGCAGGCAATTCAAATTGAGGCGCAGGCTTTGCGTGCCAACCCGCAGGTCGTTGAACTTCGTTGGATTGAAAAGTGGGACGGTAAAACACCTGAATATTGGGGAAGCGCCTCGCCGTTTATTGGTATTAACAGATAGGATGCTCGCACGCATTAAGCGGGAGCTTGCGCGGTTGGGTAGTTCTGAAAAGGCGCGCAATGCTGAGCGTTTTTTTAAGACGGGAAAAGGCGAGTACGCGGAGGGCGATGTGTTTCTCGGTGTTTCTATGTCTGATCAGCGCCGTATTGCTCGAGCATACCAACATATCCCTTGTTCAGATATCAAAGCGTTGTTTGTTAGCACGGTGCACGAGCATCGCATGGTCGGCGGATTGATTCTTGCTGAACAGTTTTTGGCCGCCGACTTTCAGCAGCAAACAACACTGTTTGATTTTTACGTTGCACACGCTCGCAGGATGAACAACTGGGATTTAGTTGACTCGACCGCGCCAATTTTTGGAAGATATTTATTAACACACCGGAAGCCTCTTCTGAAAAAGCTCGCAACATCAGATGATCTTTGGGAACGCCGTATTGCCATTGTGGCCACGTATGCCGGTATTAAAGAACACAAGTTTGGTGAAACACTCGCGGTGAGCGAGATGCTTCTGTCTGATACACATGATTTAATTCATAAAGCAGTCGGCTGGATGCTGCGTGAATTAGGGAAGCGCGACCAGAAGACGCTTGAACTATTTTTGAAAAAACACTATAACAACATTCCGCGTACAACGCTTCGGTACGCGATTGAGCGCTTTCCCGAAAAAAAGCGGAAGCGCTATTTATCAGGCACCTTTTAATGCATGGTATTCCACGGGGAATGTTCGCTGCATCAAGGAGGCGCATGGATTCCGTTCTTTGGGTTGTTGTTGCAGGGTGCGCGGTTGTTGGCGTGAAATATTACACCGCGCACAGCACGTCGCGTCTCAGCCGCAGACTTGAATCGGTCCGCTTGCAGCTGCAAAAATCCCGCAAGCAGTTTAAGGAGGTTCGTATACGTCAGCTGGAGGCTGTTGCGGAAGAAAAAGCAATGGAAGAACGCATCCGCTGGATGAAAGAAATCCAGCTTGATCTTCAGAACCGGCTCATGCACAGAGAGGAGCGTGCAAAGACTATTGATGATTACTTCAGAGATGATGATTCATCATAAAACCCCTGACTACACTAAGCAGGGGTTTTGTTTTATAAAAAAGTACGGCCCACACAACGTGTGAGCCGTATACGTGAAAGGGGATGGACTTATTTACCCGCGAGATCGGCCATGAGCTTGATGAGCTCGTGCGCAAACGTCGGCGTGATATCAACGCGTTCAACACGTCCGCCGGTCGAGCCCTCGTAGGTCGTCTGGTCCAGGCCGCGAGGACGCGTGGTGCCGAGGAATACTTGATCGAACGGGCGTTCCTCGGCTTCCCGGTAAATCCGAAGAACGTTTTTCCATCCTGGACTGCAGACAGGGTGTGTAGCGATGAAGCGAACGCTTGCTGCACCTGCTTTGCGCGCGAGCGCGGAGACGCTTGCTGCGGTTCCGCCAGTTGAGAGTTCGTCGTCGAGCATGAAGACGTGCGCGCCCTCAAGCTCGGTCTGGTCGCAGGTGATGGGCGCGTCTTCACCGAACTCAGCATGAATTTGCGCGAGGTACTCCACCTGGTCGAACGCGGCATCGATGTTGACTGTGTCGCCATTCAGTCGCTCCTTTGGCGTGGCGACGACTATGGTATTGATTTCTATCGCGAACGCGAGCACCCGAGCGATTGAGCCGAAGTCGGGAGCGTAGCCGACTACTTTAGCGCCTTCCGTCCGCAGTGTCTTGATGGTGCGGTCGACACGGTTCGCGAAGAGTTTTGTGGGCATGCAGACGTGCAGTTCAACGCCTGCTTCGGTGCAGTATTGCTGTGTGTTTTTCAGATTGTGCGGATCGCACACAATCAAGTGGTCGACGCCCCAGGCTTTGAGCCCATGAAGGAACCAGCGCAAACGGGTAATCTCGTGGTTTTTCTCGGGCCTATCCTGTCGGCGGTAGCGCATGAACGTCATGACGACGCTCACCGATTTGGCGCCATACTGCCATTTGCAGGCGCACACCAAATCTCGGAGCTGCAACTCGAGTTTGTCGTTGACTGGCGTGGTGAAGATGATGACGTGCTTGCCCTCAATTTCTTCAGGGCAATCGATAAACGACCCTGACTCGCCGTCGGGCCAGAAGTTGTAGCTGATGTGCGCGAAGGTGAGGTTGATGCCGGCGACGTCATTGACGGAATCCATGACTCCGGCGTGGAAACCGTGGTGTTCGGCGCAGCCAAATACCACGAATTCATCTTCATGATCATGAAGTTGCGGTGCCATGCTGGTCTCCCCTGTGAAAAAAGTTGTGTGGTTGTAAAGATCGTGAACGTTGCAGCACTCAAGCGTATCATATTGCCAATATGCCAGCAAGGCGATAGAGTGATGACATGGATGGCCATAAGAAAACAGTTCGCCAACGACGTGTTCGCTCGCTCATCAAAGCTTTGCGGTCGACTTATCCTGATGCAGGCATGATTTTACGTTATTCGAACCATTGGGAATTATTAGTGTCGGTTATGCTTTCGGCTCAGTGTACTGACAAAAAAGTGAACGAGGTAACACGAACACTATTTAAAAAATACAAGACATTGGATGACTATCTCACCGCTTTGCCAAAGGCGTTTGAACAGGATATTTTTTCAACCGGTTTTTATCGAAATAAAACAAAAAATGTTCTTGCAGCCGCGCGTGCTGTCTCTTCGGATTTTGGCGGCGCTGTACCTGATTCAATGGATTCCTTACTACTCATTCCAGGCGTGGCGCGCAAAACAGCGAACGTGGTGCTCGGAAACGCATTCGGAAAAGTAGAGGGGATTGCGGTTGATACGCATGTGCGCAGGTTTGCAATCCGATTTGATTTGTCTGATTCGAAAAACTCTGATCACATCGAAAAAGACCTCATGGAAATCATCCCGCGCAAAGATTGGTTTTCGTTTACTTATCTGGTGATTGAATATGGGCGTGCGGTCAAGGGGCTAAAATTTGCTGATCCGCTAGTTTCGATTTTCCCCGAAGCTGCTACTCGCTGGAATTTAGCAAAAAAAATATAAGCCCCGTCAGAACGTAAACGGAGCTTATAAGTCAGAGCAGGAAAAGAACTTCGGGCAGGTGCGTGACCGTCGCGAGGATGCGCATTGGCTCAAGGCCGGCAGCGAGGAACGCATCATAGGTAACAGTGCCTGAGGTAACGCCGACGAACGTAATAGTCGGCACGTGCGCCTGCGCGGCAGCAAGATCGTTCGTGACGGTGTCTCCGACGTAGAGAATGTCACGCATCGCGACTCCAAACGGTATTAGGCAGTCGGCGACAATATGATTGAAGACGCGCGGATCGGGCTTATGGAACTCGTAGTCGTCAAATCCCTGGATGATCAAGAATCGATCGTGTTCAATGCCAGCAGCCTCAAGCACTTTATAGAGCGATGTGGTGTGCCGATTTGAAACAATGAAAAGTAGTACTTGCATTGCGCTGAGTGTCGCGAGTGTATCGTTCACCCCTGGGAATGACTGGTATATTTCTTCCCCAAGATTGTGATACGCTTCTTCAAAGCGCCGTATGTCATCATTGCTCCAGCCGACAGTGGCTCCGATTTTCGGAAGGTACTTTTCCCACGGAGTGCCGTTATGTTCGTAGAGGAGCGTTTCCTCAGGGACCGTCAATCCGGCTTGTGCCGCTGCTTCGCGAAATCGTCTCATACCCGGACCAACGGAGTCGATTAGTACTCCGTCGTTGTCAAAAATAATCGCCCGCACCATGGTGACCCCCTTTGTAAAGAACGTGTGTGGTATTGTGGAGAATAGTCCAGTATAAATAATGTGCTACAAAAACGCAAATGAAAGGCCCCTTCTTGTTGTTTAAGAAGGGGCCTCGTTCAGCTAAGGATCTTGGCAAGGAGCGCCATGCGGACAATGAGCCCGTTGTGCGCCTGGCGGAAGTAGGCCGCGCGCGGATCACTGTCGACATCCGACGAGAGTTCGTCGACGCGCGGGAGCGGATGCATGATGATCGCATGGTTTTGGAGATGGTGAAGCGTGTCAGCGGTGATGACGTACTTCCCGCGCGCTTCGTCGAGGTCGTCGACCCGGTCGCCGAAGCGTTCAGTCTGGATGCGCGTCTGGTAGATCACGTCAGCCTTCGCGATTGCTCCCAGGAAGTCGTCTGTCTCCTCGTAGGGGATGTTGTGGCGATCCAGATACTCCTTGATATCAGGGCGCATTGGAACCACTGGTGGGGCTACGAAGATGAGCTTCACGCCCGCGAACTTGGCGAGCAAGTAGGCGAGCGAGTGTACCGTGCGACCGTTGTGTAAATCACCGACCATCAGTACGGTGATGCCGTTGATTTCCCCCAGCTCGCGCTTGATGGTGTAGATATCGAGCAGCGCCTGGGTCGGGTGCTGTCCGGCGCCGTCGCCTGCGTTGATGACTGGGATGGCGGAGACGAGCGACGCGCGGTGTGCAGCTCCTGCGACATCGTGGCGGAGTACGATAACGTCGCCGTATCCGTTGACGACTCTGATGGTATCCTCGAGCGTCTCGCCTTTTGCGGCCGACGAGAACGCTTTGCCTGCCTCAGTGCCGGTTACGCTGCCACCAAGACGAAGCATAGCGCTCTCGAACGAGAGGCGCGTGCGCGTGCTCGCCTCATAGAAAAGCGTGACCATAATCTTGTGTTTGAGCAGATCAGATCCGCCGCTCTGGTAAACTGCTTCCATCTCATCTGCTTTTTCGAACAACTGTTCAAGAAATTGACTGCTGAACTGCTGAGACTGCACGACATGGTATACTCCGTGGTCGGGTACCATTGCGAACTCCTTGTAAAGTGTGAAAGAGCGCGGGGTTGTATTTTTGGTAAGAGGTAATAGTATAGAGTGTAGTATATACTGTCAATATGATACTTATTCTTGATAACATCCGCTCAAACCACAATGTGGGTTCACTATTTAGAACTGCCGACGCTGCCGGCGTCGAGCGGCTGTATCTCTGTGGCTATACGCCGGGTCCTGTTGATCGGTTTGGGAGGGAAAACAGCGCTCTTGCAAAAGTAGCGCTTGGTGCGGAACAACGTCTTTCATGGGAGCATAGCCAGGATATAGAGATGCTTTTAGACAACGTGCGCGCGAGCGGGTATACTATATATGGATTAGAACAAGATGCGCGCGCCGTCTCTCTTTTTGACCGTTCTGTATGTGCGCGCAACATTGAAAAGATTGCATTGATTGTTGGAAATGAAGTGGATGGCATTGCTGAGGGTGCTTTAGCGCGCTGTGATGTGATTGTAGAAATTCCAATGCATGGTACCAAAGAATCACTTAACGTTTCTGTCGCATGTGGTATTGCGGCATATACACTTATTAATACATAAACAAAAACATATGGATGACACTATTCATGTTCCCGTGTCAGAAGGGAATAAACAAAAAAATAACGGCAGTGCGACGGTGTGGGTCATTGCCATTTTGGTCGTTGCCGCGCTTGGCTATTTGGTTTTTAAGCAGGCGAATCGTTCAACCGCCCCAACTGTTGGACAGCAGGCAGGCCCAGAAATGACTGAAATGGAAAAGAGTATGGTGGATGCGGGCGTGACCGACGATGCGAGCGCGATTGATGTGCAGACTGCCTGGCTCGATAATTTTAAATCAATTGATTACACATACCGGGGTCAGCTCGCGGATGTGGCGGGAGGAAATGCGTCAGGCACTGCCTCGGCTGATGTGGTTGATGGTGCGTACCATCTTTATGCTTCCTTCGCTAACTTACCAGCGCCTGAAGATGGTTATTTTTATGAAGGGTGGGTTGTTCGAAAATCTCCGTTTGATGTGGTAAGTACGGGAGTGGTTACTGAACATAGCACACAAACCGTAAACGCATACCTCTCTCGTGAAAATCTGCTCGATCATACTTTTTATGTGTTAACACTTGAACCGGACGATGGCAATCCTGCGCCAGCGGGCCATGTGCTTGAAGGCACTTTGGTTCAACAATAAGAAATCACGTAAGCCCCTGCCGGTTTGGCGGGGGCTTTTTGTGTGATAGAATGTAGTGAGACTCACTAATACAATACGTGCGAATAATAGTATATAAAATGCTTAAAAAAGGAATATATCGACATTTTAAAGGAAAAGCGTATGAAGTGCTCGGCATTGCGAAACACAGTGAGACATTAGAAGAAATGGTTGTCTATCGCGCTCTGTATGGCGAACACGATCTTTGGGTGCGCCCTGTCGCACTGTTTATTGAAGAAGTCACGGTTGATGGAAAGCCTATTCCTCGTTTTCAATTTGTAAAATCATAGTATGGAACAATGGATTACGCAGAATCAATGGATTGTTATCATCGCTACTGCGTGGACGCTCGCGTGGAAAGGGAAAGCACTTTGGATTGCGGCGCTCAAGCGTCACCAGTATTGGTTTATCGCGCTTTTGTTCGTACAGACACTTGGTATTCTTGATATTGCGTATATTTTGTATTTCAGTAATCGAAAATACCGATTAGCGCGCGTGTTTACACAGACGTTTGCCGCGGTTGCGGCATTGATTGAAAAAGACGGAAAATTTTTACTGGTGCAGGAAGGATATGCGGGAGCTGATACCGGCAAGTGGAATCTCCCGGCTGGCTGGCTGGAGGTGGGGGAGGATCCGCTGTTCGCGGTGAAAAAAGAAGTGCGCGAAGAAGCAGGGCTCGAATTTGAGCCAAAAAAAATTGTAGGGATTTTTTCGCTTGTCCGGAATGATTTGAGAAACAATTTGTACAATGCACCGCACGGTGTTCGTTTTGTGTTTTCGGGAGTTGTGACCGGTGGCGAACTCAAGCCTGAAGAGCCGGATGAAATTACTGATGTGAAATATTTTACAGCTGAAGAAATTGAGGCAATGGATGGAGGGGTGTTGCGCGATGCGGATATCAAACGCGCGGTACGCGATTATCAAGCAGGAGTGTCGTGCTCGCTGGACGTCCTCCATCATACTGTTGTTTCGTAATATGGAACATATCGAAATAGAAGCAAAGTTTTTGGAAATTGATGTTTTAGCAATTCAGACGATGCTTGTTGAACTTGGAGCCGTAGATCAAGGTGAAGACATGCTCGAGGAAATTATTTTTTATGATCAAGACTTGGAATGGCGCGCGCAGTCGCGAATGGTCCGTATTCGCAAGACTAGAGGAAAGGTGTTTGTTTCGTACAAGCACCACAAAGAACGAGTTATTGGTGGCACTACCGAAATAGAATTTCAAGCGTCAGATTTTGGAAAAGCAAAGCACTTGTTTGGGGCAGTGGGGCTTTGGGCATACCGTGAGCAGCAAAAAAAGCGTCACACTTTTTTACTTAATGGGACGACTATTGAATTTGATACATGGCCGAACATCCCGACTTATTTAGAAATAGAGGGGCAGAGCGAGGATGCGGTTCGTCGAACAGTAGAGCAGCTCGGACTTTCATGGGAAAAAGCGCTTTTTAAATCGGCGGGAAAAATAATTGAGGAGGAATATCATGTCCCAGTCGGCGACTATCAACATTTTACATTTTCTAAAATAGGTTAGTTATGAAAAAAATACTTATTTTATTTTTGACGGTTACCAGTGTCGTTGGACTTGCCTGGGCGGTGAATTTTTATTGGCACAACTTTCGCGGCGCGTCGCCGGCATTTTTGTCTCCATCAGGAGATATTCGTGATTTTGTCCCCGCTACTGGAGATAATATCACGACAAGACCGAGTGAGAACAAGACTGATTTTCCACTGACGCTTCCGGACGGGTTTTTGATTTCTATTTTTGCGGATGATGTGCCTGGCGCGCGCGTGATGGCATTCAGCGGCGCTGACCTGTTTGTGAGCCAGACAAAAGAGGGGACTATCTCACGGCTACCTATACGCGATGGGCGTGTCAGCGCCACTGAGCTGTTTTTGAAAAATTTACGCAATCCTCATGGGCTTGCGTTTGATCCGCACGACTACAACATGCTGTATTATGCCACTGAATCTGGTGTGTACCGGGTATCTGTTTCAGATGTCGCGTCTTCAGAGAAAATTATCGATTTGCCGGCAGGCGGACGACACACGACGAGGACTCTGCTCTTTGGGCCGGACGACCGGCTGTATGTGACCATTGGCTCAAGCTGCGATGTGTGCGAGGAAGCGCATCCGTGGCTCGCGGGAATGATTTCGCTTAAGCGAGACGGCAGCGATGTCCGTATTGAGGCAATCGGACTTCGCAACGCCGTGTTTATGGATATTGAACCAATCACCGGAAACATTTGGTTGACTGAGATGGGGCGCGATCGGCTCGGTGACGATGTGCCGCCGGATGAGCTGAATCGCTTGGTGATAGATGGCAATACAAAAGATTACGGTTGGCCTATATGCTACGGGCAAAACATTCATGATACTGATTTTGATAAAAATACCTATATACGGAATCCTTGCGAGGAAAAAATTCCTGCAGCAGTCGACTTGCAGGCGCATTCCGCACCGCTTGGCATCGCGTTTGTGCCTGAAGAGGGGTGGCCGGAGGATTACTGGTATGATGCACTCGTGGCCTATCATGGGTCGTGGAACAGAACTGTTCCAACTGGCTACAAAATTGTCCGACACAAGTTTGATGCGGATGGAAATTACCTCGGAGTTGAAGACTTCATATCAGGCTGGCTCACTAAAGACGGCGCGCTCGGCCGGCCGGTTGATGTGGTCGCCCAACCAGGGGGCGTATTGTACGTTTCAGACGACAAAGCAGGAGTTATTTACCAAATCAGGTACCTGGGTACAATATAATTGTCTTTTTTTGGACGTGTGGTACCCTATAGATAGGTCGAAAACAAAAATACCTTAAATAAAAGGAGGTTGCTTATGAAAAAGATGGGAGGCCTTGATTGGGTCGTATTCATCTTAGTCATTGTTGGTGCTTTAAACTGGGGCCTTGTCGGACTATTCAAAGTCGACGTGGTTGCAAGCATCTTAGGCGACATGAGCACCGCGGCGCGAGTGGTCTATACACTTGTCGGTCTGTCGGGCTTGTACATGTTGATGATGGCAAAAAAGATGAAAGAGTAAAAGCGCTTCTGCGCTTTTTTTGTTCGTAACCCCGATTTTCGGGGTTACGAACTCATTAATTTTTAACGTATAGAACAATACGTCAGTATATTTATTGCGGGAGTAATCGCTATGGCTCGTCTTTTCGACGGGCTTTTGTGTTTTTGCAGATTTTTGATACAATAGACCAACTATGGATACTGAAGAAAATCAGTTAACTAAAAAACAGAGGCGAGCACTGCGCAAGGAGCAAGAGGCCATCAAGCGCGCTACCGCTCAACGCGCAGGGACAATGAAGCGCGTGGTCGTATGGGTTGGAGTTATTGCGGCTGTTGCGTTATTTGTAGTGTTTGTTTCTCGCGCAGGGACGTCTGAATCAGGAAGTGGCGTTACGGAGGGTTGGCCAAAAGGAAGCGAATCGCCGGAACTCACGATAGTTGAATACAGCGATTTCCAGTGTCCGGCATGTGCGGCATACTATCCGGTCGCGAAACAGATTTTTGAAGAATTTGGCGATCGAATCAAGTTTGTGTACAAGCATTTTCCATTATCATCAATTCATCCAAATGCGGTAGATGCCGCGCGCGCTGCTGAGGCGGCGGGCCAGCAGGGTGCATTTTGGGATATGCATAATATGCTGTTTGAACATCAGGATGAATGGTCTCGATTACGGAATCCCGACGACCAATTTGCAGAGTACGCGCGCATTATCGGTTTGGATGAAGCTGCGTTTATTGATGCGTACAACGGGGACGTTGCGCAACAAGCGGTTGATGCTGCCGCGCGCGAAGCGCGAATTAAAGGATTGCGCGGAACGCCGACTTTTTTCATTGATGGTATTCAGATTGAAAATCCTGCAGGATACGACGCGTTTAAGTCACTTATTGTTGAGCGCATAGGTGAAGCACCCACACTGCCAGACTTTGAATTACTAGAATCTGCTTCTTCAACTCCAGCCAGCGAGCAACATGACCAAACAACCGAACAAACAGGCGAGTAAGCAGACAGCGCAATCTGTTATTTTAAAGAACGGACTTTCCGCGGGGCAGGTTCGTTCTTTTCGAAAAACAGTACGTGATTTTTATCGTGCTCACCGGAGAGTGTTGCCATGGCGTACTACGCACGATCCGTATCAGGTGTTAGTTTCTGAAATAATGCTCCAGCAGACGCAGGTCGATCGCGTGGTTCCTATGTATCGCGCGTTTATAGAAAAATTTCCGACCGCGCGCCATCTTGCTCGTGCACCGCTTGCGGATGTTCTCAGGTTATGGAGCGGATTGGGATATAATCGGCGCGCGCGATTTTTACAACAGTGCGCGCAGGTGCTTGTTGCTGAGTACGGTGGTAATATGCCGCGCGATGAATCCGCACTCCGGTCACTACCCGGGATTGGGCCATACACTGCGCGTGCGGTTATGGTATTTGCGTACAATATTCCCACAGTACTCATCGAGACGAATATCCGTTCTGTTTTTCTTCATACATTTTATCAAAAAAAGAAAAGTGTTCATGACGAAACACTCTTGCCGTTGATTGAGCAAACGTTTGATAGAAAGAATCCGCGAGAATGGTATTCCGCGCTTATGGATTATGGCACTTTTTTAAAAAGTACCTACGGAAATCCAAATATAAAAAGCGCGCACTATGCAAAACAGAGCAGATTCGAGGGTTCTCGACGCCAATTACGCGGAAGGGTGCTCAGAACACTTTTAGAAAAATCCGCGAATGTTGAATCTATTGCGCAATCTCTTGAGCAGAGTATCGATGCGGTTATGGCTGTGCTTGAGCAGTTCGAGTCAGAGAAAATTATACGAAAAAAAGGCAAAACGTACCATATCGCCTAGAATATTGAACGGTGATGTGGTAGGATACAGATGTTATTGAAGTCAATCATATGGAGCGCGTTACCTTCACGACTAGTGATAATGTGACCATTGTGGGTGATTATTATCCCGGCAATTCTTTGCGTGGCGCGTTGCTTCTGCACATGATGCCGTCCGACCGAACGTCTTGGAGTTCGTTCGCCACAAAGCTCGCGGATCGAGGGTATCACGTTTTAGCGATTGATTTGCGCGGGCATGGGGAGTCGGAAGGTGGTCCTGCGGGGTATAAAGATTTTTCTGACGAAGACCATCAGCAGAGCATCATGGATGTTGATGCCGCCGCCGCGTTCCTCAGTGAGAAAGGTATTGCGTTGGACCAATTGACTCTTGTCGGTGCATCCATTGGTGCGAATCTCGCGTTGTGGTATGCTGCAGAACGCCACGATATTCCAGTACTGGTTTTGCTGTCGGCGGGCTTCAATTATAAAGGAATCAAAGCAGAAGAATATGTAGCCGGGCTTGGCAGCAATCAGCGCGTTTTCTTTGCATCAAGCGAAGACGACGAAGGTAATGCTGAAATGAATCAGCAGCTTTCGGACCAAGCGTTACATCGGACTCGTGCGCAGTATATAAAATATCAAGAAGCGGGACATGGGACAGACATGTTCAGCAAAGAAGAACCCGACCTGGCGCGTGAGATACTTTCTTGGATTGAGCAATAATTAACAAAAATGTTTTATAAAAAGGTTTTATGATAACACTCTACGACAAACAGTCGCAACAATTTACGATCCCCGCGTTGCCGTATGATTACAGCGCGCTCACATCGGCAATTGATGAAGAAACCATGAAAATTCATCATCAAAAACATCATCAAGGGTATGTTGATAAATTGAATGCCGCGCTAAAAGACGGGAACATTGAACACCATGGAGATCTTGCCGCGCTTTTGAAAAAACTGGATACGCTACCAGAAGGTGTGCGTACTGCCGTTCAGAATAATGGCGGCGGACACTATAACCATTCTTTGTTTTGGCAATCAATGGGTCCGAATCAAGGCGAAGTCTCATCAGAGTTTGATGCCGCGATTAAAAAAGACTTGGGCGGCATAGATGCATTCAAGGAATCGTTTGCAGGTGCGGCGTTAAAACAGTTTGGCAGCGGATGGGCATGGCTCGCGATTCACGACGGCACGCTTACCATTTACGGTACGCCAAACCAGGATAACCCGCTCATGCGCGGTGATACCCCGATTCTTGGGCTTGACGTATGGGAACATGCGTATTATCTGCGCTATCAAAATAAACGGCCGGACTATGTTGCCGCGTGGTGGGATGTGGTAAACTGGAGTGCGGTTTCGGAATATTATTCATCAGTAATCTCATAGCGTATGGAGAATGAAGAACAACACACATCACAAACATCATCATCAAAAAGAACAAGCGCGGTTGTAGCGGTTGTTGTTATTATTTTGATTATTGCCGCGGCTGCATACGCTAAGTTCGGCATGCAGACAACTTCTGAATCAGCCGGAGAGCCGGAGGTGATGACGGAAAAAAACGAAATGCCGGCGAGTAGTACAGAGGAGATGATGGAAGGCGATGAGGAAAAAACGATGGAAAACGATCCTATGGGCAGTATTGAAGGGGGTATGATGATGTCAGAGGAGGAGGCTGCTGATGTGGTTACCGTCGAACTGTCGGGGCACAATTTTGCATTCTCCCAAAATGAAATCCGCGTCAAAAAAGGAGACCGCGTCAAGATTGTGTTCTCGAGCACTGACGGCTTTCATGACTGGGTGATTGATGAGTTTTCTGCTTCGACAGAGCGCGTGAACACCGGAGGGAATACCGGCGTTGAATTTGTCGCGGACAAGGCGGGTTCATTCGAATACTATTGCAGTGTGGGATCACACCGCCAGCTTGGCATGGTTGGAACATTAATTGTCGAATAACCAGCCACGACGCTAGATAATTAACAAACATACTTTATGAATGCACCAGAAAAACATTATATCTGTACCGGCGGCTGCAGAGGAGTTTCTCCGGAAGCGGGCATCTGCCAGATGGATTCATGTCCAAAGCACGGCCTTCCGCTTGAGGAGTGTCGTTGCACAGACAACAAGCACAGCACTGAAGAAAAAGAGTAGATATCGTATGACTATATCACGTGATGCTGCTTTGGTATTGCTTAAAGAATACGTTGCATCAGAGCGTTTACAGAAGCACTGTTTTGCTGTTGAGGCGAGTATGCGCGCGTATGCTCGGCACTTTGGCGAGGACGAAGAGTATTGGGGCGTGTGCGGACTGTTGCACGATCTTGATTATGAAAAATTTCCAGACGAGCACCCGTTTCTCGCGGTGAAAAAGCTTGAAGAACTGGGATATCCTGAGGATATACAGTCAGCTATACTGGGGCATGCGACGTATTCGGGCGTTGCTCGGGAATCGTTGATGGCGAAGTGCTTGTTCGCGGTTGATGAGCTGACCGGGTTCATTGTCGCGTGCGCGTACGTGCGCCCCGAGGGATTGCGCGGCATGAAACCAAACTCTGTAAAGAAAAAGTTAAAAGATAAAGCGTTCGCCGCGAAGGTGAGTCGCGAGGAAATAGCGCAGGCAGTAGATGCATTCGGGGTTTTGCTTGATGAGCATATTGAGCGTATTATAGAAGGACTATTAGTAGTGGAGGGAGAATTGGGATTAGATAAAACATGACGCGCACACTATTTCTTGCGTTGCCGCTACCGGCGTCTCTTGCGCTCCGGCTTTCCCAAAGTAAACATTTTTTCAAAAACAAGGAGGCGGGGTTGGAATGGAGCAGTGTTGGTAATCTGCATGTGACCTTATATTTTTTTGGCGACGTTCCTGAAGAGGCATGCGCTGATCTTCAAAACAGAATAAACGAAGTTGTCGCGCATATGCAGCCACTTGAGCTGGGCTACGAATGTATTACGTTTGCGCTGCCTGAACGCCAGCCGAGAATTGTGTGGGCTGAATTTACTGCCACTGAGGCGCTTGCGACATTCCATAACGAATTAGCCCGCATCGGATTCGAAGCGCTTGGACTTCCGGTTCCGCATAAAGATTTTATTCCGCATGCAACGCTTGCCAGAGTCGCACACCCTGAGGCTATCTCAGTTCTTGACGTCGGGATGGTAACGCAGATTGAAGACCGGATTCAGCTCGGTGAATTGAAAACAAAAAAACATGCCATAACATATTGCGAGCTGCTCAGTTCGCACAGGAGCGCGGCCTCGACCGGCGCGTATGATTTAATACATAAATATACTTTTGGACAATAAGGGTATGTCATTATTTCGCGAACAGGTGCTGCGTGTAGTTGCACGTATTCCCAAAGGCTCGGTCATGACTTATGGCGAAGTTGCGCATGCAGCCGGGAATGCTCGCGCCGCGCGTGCTGTTGGCGCTATTTTGAACACGAATTACGATTCGAACATTCCGTGCCATCGGGTGGTGCGGTCAGACGGTACGCTCGGCGGCTACAATCGCGGGGCGGCACGCAAAAAGGAATTGCTCAAAAAAGAAGGAGTATTATGAAAGAAGTGTTGCTGACGCTTGGATTGGTGCATACTGCCCCTCAGGTTCTCCTTGGTCTCAAGAAGAGAGGATTTGGCAAAGGGTACTGGAATGGCTTTGGGGGCAAAGTTGAACCTGGCGAATCCATTGAAGATGCGATGAAGCGTGAATTGTTTGAGGAATCGGGCATTGTCGCAGAGACGTATGAACAATGTGGCAGGCTTGATTTTACCTTTGAGGGCGGCGATGAAAAATTACTGGTGCACATGTATCGCATTACGGAGTATTCCGGAGTACCACAAGAAAGCGAGGAGATGGAGCCGCGCTGGTTTCAGGAATCTGATATTCCGCTCGATCGGATGTGGCCGGACGATGCGTATTGGTTTCCTTTGTTTTTTGAAGGGAAACGATTTGTCGGACAATTTCACTTCGCCAAAGATCACACGGTGCTCACTCACGTTTTAAAATCTGTTGATTCGTTTACTGGATAAACATCCCATCCCCAAAACTATAGAAGCGATAGTTTTTTTTCACGGCGGTGTCGTATGCGTTGAGAATGTTACTTTTTCCTGCGAACGCGGCAACCATCACGAGCAAGCTTGATTGTGGTAGGTGAAAGTTAGTGATGAGCGCGTCAACAAACCGGAATTCGTATGGCGGATAGATGTAGAGGTTTGTTTCTTTACTTCCGCTTTTGAGCGTTCCCTTTTTGTTTGAGAAGCTTTCAAGCGTGCGAACCGTCGTGGTGCCGACCGCAATAATTCTACGACCTTCTTTTTTTGCGCGGTTCAGTTTTTCGGCAGTGTGAGCGTCAATATGGACATACTCATGGTGTATGACATGATCTTCAACGGTACATGCGCTGATCGGTTGGAAGGTGCCGAGTCCAACGTGGAGCGTTACTTCTGCAGTTTGGATTCCGGCTGCTTTTATTTTTTTCAGCAATCGAGGCGCGAAGTGTAAACCCGCGGTTGGCGCGGCGACTGAGCCGCGGTGTTTTGCGTACGCGGTTTGATACTGTGCGAGCGTGGCTCGTTTTTTGATATACGGCGGCAAGGGAACATAACCGATAATGTCAACAGTCCGCTCGAATTTTTTTCCTGATTGGTTGAATCGAACCGTGCGGAGCGGGCCGTCACCATCTTTCGTAATGACGCACTTTAAATTACGCGCAAAACAAATTGTACTTTTGATGTGTAATTTTTTGCCGCGCACTAATACTTCCCACTCAGTGGCCTGTATTTTTTTTATCAGAAATACTTCAACAGATCCGCCGGTTTCTTTTTTTCCTACGAGTCGCGCCTTGAACACTTTTGAATTGTTGAATACGAGCACATCTGTGGTTTTGAGAAGTTTTGGCAGATCAGTAAAACGCTTATGGAGCAGGGTCTTCTTTTTTTTATCCAATACCAAAAGGCGCGCTGCGTCGCGCGGCGAGTGCGGTGATTGCGCAATGAATGATTTCGGAAGATGGTAGGAAAATTGCGTGGTACGCATAGACTTTTATGCAACAAAAAAAGAGGCAGTGCCTCTTTTTGTAACATTACTACACTACGCTGTTTTTTTGTTCATGGTTCTGAGGCACTTGGTGCAGACCATCTGTGACGCGCCCGCAAGAGTCATTTTTTGAAGATTTACCTTTTGTAAGCGCTTGGTGGCAATATTCGACTTTGACCGATTGTTTGCCGAGTTAGCGCCCCGTTGGCAGAGTGAGCATGTGCGAGACATATGCAATATACGAGACATTAAAAATTAATCCCAAGAGTAACTGCGAAAATATAGCATATTGTCTCTTATCGGTCAATAGGGTATACTGTGAGCCATATGATTATTTCGCTACTTTTTTCAGATCCACTCTTTTTTCTCATCTGGGTGCTTGCGGTCGTGTATGGAATCACCGTACACGAGTTTTCTCATGTTTTTGCCGCGCGTCTACAAGGCGACGATACCGGTGAGCGCATGGGAAGATTGACACTGAACCCACTTTCTCATGTTGATCCTCTGGGATTTTTTATGCTGATGTTTGTAGGGTTTGGGTGGGGACGGCCGGCGCCGTACAACCCATATAACCTGAAATATCGCAAGTGGGGGGACGTGTATGTCGCGCTTGCGGGTCCGCTTTCTAATTTGGTAAGTGTTTTTATTTTTGGATTTGCAGCTCGTCTGCTTGCTCCCGCGCTCGGGCCTGAAAATTTACTTACGCAATTTTTAGGGTTTTTAGTGCTGATTAATATAGTATTGCTGGCGTTTAACTTAATTCCTATTCCACCACTTGATGGTTCAAAAGTGCTTTTTACCCTTTTGCCGGCTCGATATCATCGGCTCAAGCTTCAGCTCGCTCAAAATGGTCCATGGATTCTTTTGATGCTGATTATTGCTGATAATTTTCTCGGTATTAATATTTTTGGCCGTCTCTTTTCCGTTTTCTTTACATTGGCTGGAGTTATACTTTAGCTAATACTAGCTTTTTCCCCTACCTGTGCGGGGGTTGACTGCGGATGGAGTTTTTGCTAGTCTAAGGCCTGTATCTATGGCCTGTATCTATTTTCAATTTATTTATTAGTTTTCTGCCCGGCTCGCGATGTAGATATGCGCGTGTCGGGAGTATCTTATCTCTATGGCAACATTCAGCCAACTGATTCGAAAACCACGAAAACGCGCAGGAAAGAAATCAAAAACTCCTGCGTTGCAGTCCGTGTACAATCCAGCAACCCGAAAAAGAACCACGCTTGATAAAGGTAACAGCTTCAAGCGCGGTGTTTGTGTGCGTGTAACCACCACCACTCCTAAGAAGCCGAACTCTGCATTGCGTAAGATTGCGCGTGTACGGCTTTCAAACGGCATGGAGGTGACCGCGTACATTCCAGGCATGGGCCACAACCTTCAGGAGCACTCAATCGTGCTCATTCGAGGCGGCCGTGTGAAGGACTTGCCGGGTGTTCGCTATCAGGTGGTGCGCGGCGTGTACGACACGCAAGGTGTTTCAAACCGAAAGCAGAGCCGCAGCCGATATGGCGCTAAGAAAGAAAAGAGTAAAGAATAGTATATGCGCGGAAAAAAAGCACCAAAACGTCATATTGATCCCGATCCACGGTTTCATTCAACGACCATCGCAAAACTTATCAATTATGTGATGGACAGCGGAAAGAAGAGCATTGCACAAGGAATTGTGTATGATGCGTTTGATAGAATTTCAGAAAAAACCAAACAGGATCCAGTTCAGGTTTTCGAAACGGCACTTAAGAACGTGACCCCTGTTTTGGAAGTTCGCTCACGCCGAGTCGGCGGTTCAAACTTTCAAGTACCGATTGAAGTACGCGGCGAACGCCGCCTTGCGCTTGCATTCCGCTGGATTCTTATTGCAGCGCGTGCACGAAAAGGCAAAGCAATGGCGCACCGGCTCGCTGATGAGCTTATGGCGGCCGCAAACAACGAAGGGGCCGCAATCAAAAAGCGCGAAGACGTACACCGTATGGCAGAGTCGAACCGAGCATTCGCTCATTTCGCATAGCCATCTTTCAGCACGACATCCCAAGCAGGGGATTTCGTGCTTTTCGCTTAATATAAACATTTTAATTACTCGCGCGTCGGTTTTTACGGCGGCACAAAAGACACACGTATGGCACGAGACTACCCACTAGAGAAAATTAGAAATATCGGCATTATCGCGCACATCGACGCCGGAAAAACCACCACTACCGAGCGCGTGCTTTTTTATACCGGACGAAAGCATAAAATTGGCGAAGTGCATGAAGGCGCCGCTGAAATGGACTGGATGGAACAGGAGCGCGAACGCGGTATCACAATTACCTCAGCTGCGACCACGTGTTTTTGGCAGGATTGCCGCATCAACATCATTGATACGCCGGGCCACGTTGACTTTACTGCTGAAGTGGAGCGTTCACTGCGTGTCTTGGACGGCGGTGTAACCGTGTTTGATGGTGTTGCCGGCGTAGAATCACAATCTGAAACCGTGTGGCATCAGGCAGACAAATACCATGTGCCGCGCATTTGTTTCATTAATAAGCTTGATCGAACCGGCGCTGATTTTTACAAAGATCTTGAATCAATTCACGCACGACTGACGAAGCGTGCGTATCCGATTCAGCTCCCAATCGGAACTGAAGAGAATTTTGTTGGCATCGTTGATCTTCTGAAGATGCGCGCTTTTGTGTACAAAGACGACCTTGGTAAGGAAATTGAAGAAAGCGACATCCCTGAAGACATGAAAGAAAGAGCAGAGAAATACCGCAGTGAACTGCTTGAGGCAATTGCGGAAAACGACGAAGCACTCATGGAAAAATATCTAGGCGGCGAAGAAGTTGCTATTGAAGAATGGAAAGCGGTCATGCGCAAAGCGGTTGCGACTGCGGATTTCTTCCCGGTTATGTGTGGCAGCGCGTTGAAGAATAAAGGCGTCCAGAAACTACTTGACGCGGTGTGTGATTACCTTCCGTCTCCAATTGATGTGCCACCGGTTAAGGGGCATGTTGTCGGCGACGAAAATGAAATTATTGAACGAAAATCTGATGACTCAGAACCGTTTTCAGCGCTTGCATTCAAAGTTGCGGTTGATCCGTTTGTAGGTAAGCTTGTCTTTTTCCGTGTGTACTCTGGCGTTTTGAAAGCGGGAACATACGTGATCAATACCGCAACAGGAAAAAAAGAGCGCATTGGCCGTATTGTCCGCATGCACGCAAACCATCGCGAAGATGTTGAAGAGGTATACGCTGGAGAAATTGCGGCAGCCGTTGGTTTAAAAGACACCGTTACCGGAAACACTATTTGCGACCCAGAGCACCCGGTTGTGCTTGAATCTATTATCTTCCCAACGCCGGTTATCAGCGTTGCGATTGAACCGAAAACTAAGGCTGACCAGGAAAAAATGGGCATTGCGCTTTCGCGTCTTGCTGAAGAAGATCCTACCTTCCAAGTTCGTACTGACGAAGAAACCGGGCAGACTATTATTGCGGGTATGGGTGAACTGCACCTCGATATCATTGTCGATCGCATGAAGCGCGAGTTTAAGGTTGAGGCAAACGTCGGACAGCCGCAGGTTGCGTACCGTGAAACAATCAAGAAACAAGCAGAAGCAGAAGGTAAATACATCAAGCAGTCCGGCGGACGTGGCCAGTACGGTCATTGCTGGATTCGCATTGAACCGATTACTGAGGCGACTGAGGTTGAAGGCGAGGAAGGTAAAACCGAAATTAAGAATTACGAATTCGTTGACTCAATTAAGGGTGGTGTTGTTCCGCGCGAGTATGTTCCGGCGATTGATAAGGGTATTAAAGAAACACTGGCAAATGGCGTGGTAGCTGGATACCCGATGCAGAATATCCGCGCCACTGTGTATGATGGCTCATACCACGAAGTTGACTCTTCTGAGGCTGCGTTTAAAATTGCTGGCTCCATGGCATTCACTGCCGCGGCAAAAATTGCCGACCCGATTATCCTTGAACCGATTATGAAGGTCGAAGTAGTGACCCCGGAGGAATTCATGGGCGACGTTATGGGCGACCTCAACTCAAAACGCGCGCAGATTAATGAGATGCGCGATCGCGGACAGATGAAAGTCATTGACGCCGAGGTGCCGCTTTCTGAAATGTTCGGCTATGCGACAACGGTTCGGTCTATGACCCAGGGCCGCGCGTCATACTCAATGGAATTCCTCAAGTATAGCGAAGTGCCGCGAAACGTCGCAGCAGAGATTGTTGAGAAGCGCGGAGTAGGCGGACGGAAAAAAGAGGAATAAATCCTGGCTATTGAATTTAAAAACTGCCCGTACGGGGCAGTTTTTTGTTGCAAAAAAATAGTAGCATAAGGGAATATTGACAAAAATTAGTATTTGTGTTATTGCTAGTATAGTTCATTGTCATGTCCACTGTTTATAGGAGGTGCACCATGGTTCAGAGAATTTTTGTTGGCGTGCTGATCCTCGCGGGTTTAGCACATCAGCCTCTGCTGGCTGATGATGATTTCAAGCGGGTCAGTAGGAGTGTTGTGCGCACGTATGATCAGCTGCGGACAGAGTTGCAGGTCTGTGCCATCACGCACGAGGCTCTGGCTCAAAAAAAAGTTCTTGGACTTCCCCAAGAGCTCCATAAGAAGGCGAGTGAACTGTTCCTTAAGACCAACAACTCTCCACAGCCTTTTTTGGGGGTATCACTCACCAGTTTCTTCTATGTCGACTATAGGGGCTTGGATGTGGTTATTGGCGGAGAAAGGGGATTTGTCACACTGACGGTTCCGATACCGCGGTACTATGGCCAGTCGGGCAGCGTATGGAAGTATCATTACGGTGATGACCCGATTCTCGAGCGACTTCGCGACGTTTCGGCGCGAGATATCGCCACCTACGGAAAGGATGGCGTACTGACCCGTGAACAACTGAAAAAGGTTCCCGTAAGGGAATAATGTCGCTACCGCGTACGATGCATGTACGCGGTTGTTTTTTATGTGCGGAGGGGTTTTCTTTTTGTCGCGTGAGCGGTACTATTAGCTATATGAAAGTTATCATCACCAAAAATTACCAAGACATGTCCGCAAAGGCGGCGCGGTTCGTGCTGGCGCAAATCTGGCGCAAGCGCGATTCTGTGCTTGGGCTTGCAACCGGCTCGACGCCGGTGGGTATGTATAAACAACTGGCAAAAGCCCATCAGGAAGGCCGCGCTGATTTCAGCAAGGTGACGACGTTTAATTTGGATGAGTATTGGGGCCTCCCACAGACTGATCCGGACAGCTACCATCGGTTTATGTCGTCTCAGCTTTTCAAAAAAATTAATATTAGTGACGGAAGTACGCACATTCCTTCAGGAGATGCCGCTGACGCTGATGCAGTATGTCAGGAATATGAACAGCAGATAAAAAAATCAGGAGGCATCGATCTGCAGATACTTGGCATTGGTACGAACGGACACATTGGATTTAATGAGCCGGGCACGTCTTTTGATAGCCATACGCACCTTGCCGCACTGTCGGCTGAAACACGCCGAAAAAACGCGGCGCAGGTTAAGAAGCGTACCGTACCTTCGCATGCAATTACCATGGGGCTTGGTACTATTATGGAGGCGCGCAAGATCGTGCTCATTGCTTCCGGCAAAGAAAAGGCGCATGCCATTGCGGACGCTATTGAAGGAAAAGTATCAACACGGAACCCTGCGTCTGTGTTGCAGTGGCATCCTGACGTGACGGTCATACTTGACGAAGCGGCTGCGAGTAAACTGAAATCAAACTACCGTTCGCCGCTTTTGTTTGCAGAAGGGGATATTGAACTGTTGACAAAATCAGACTTGCCTGAAGGAAAACAGATTATGGTTATTTCGCCTCACCCTGACGATGCGTCTATTTCTTTGGGGGGAATCATCAGTGCGCTTACAAACAAGAACGACGTTCATGTCGTTATTATGACGACCGGTTACCGGAGCGTGGTTGAGGGTAAGAGTATTGAAAGCGTCATTAAGACTCGTGAACACGAGGCGCAAGCTGAATCACGCGTGCTTGGTTCAAAACTGATTTTTTTGCACGCTTCGTTTTACGACGCTCATGAAGTTGAAAAAGCGGTTGCGCGCGACGCGCGCACGCTGGAACAGTATGTCCGGCGAATTAAGCCTGACATACTGTTCGTGCCAAATACCGCGGACAAGCATCCGACGCATAAACTGAGCCGTGAAACCGCGCGCCGCGCGGTGGAACGGTGGCAGCGGACGAGCGGACGAGCGGTTGAATGGTGGGATTTTGAAGGACCATGGTCGCAATTTTCGGAAGGGGATTTCAACACCATCTTCGCGTTCGATGAAGCAATCATGAAAAAGAAGATGCGCGCCATTGCGCTGCAGAAATCACAAATAGAACGTACACGCTTTGATATTGCGGCAAAAGCGCTTGCTGAGCTGCGTGGTGCGCTTGTTCCAGAGCAGGCACTTGTCGGATATGGCGCAAAAGCTCCAAAACTTGGAAAGTACTTTGAACTATTCCGCGTCACACAGGTATAATTGAAAACAGTTTTATTTTGGAGTAAAATAGTAGTAGAAACTATATGCACAATTCACTCCACAAAGTATTTGAACTCATCAATAAAACGGGCGACCGCTGTATTGTGCTGTCTCCTGATTTTAATGATGCGTATGCGGTGATGTCATTAGATGAATACGAGCGCATGGTGTTTCGGGCCAGTGAAGTTGCCACATTAACCGAGGACGAGCTGTTGGATAAAATTAATCGCGATATTGCGGTTTGGAAAAGCCAGCAGGAAATAGACGCTGATGACGTGCTCGTAGGTGGTTCAATGCCACAAAATTCAGATATTACTGATTCGGACGAGCCTTATCCACAGTCAGGAAATATGTATGATGACTGGGACGAGGAAGAGGAGGATGAAGATGAGTACTATTTTGAGGCAGTTTAGGCCAAGAACTTGCCATTTTTCAAGTTTTGTGGTATTTTTATTTTTGTAGGCGTAGGGCTTGCAAATATATAAATTTCTGCTATAATTCTTACGCTTTACAATTCTATCTCAAAAAGCCTTTTTTTTTGGCAATTTTAATAATTATTAGATAGGTACCCCCCCTATGGCAGAGCAATTTGACCGATCAAAACCGCACGTCAACGTAGGTACCATTGGCCACGTTGACCACGGTAAAACCACCCTTACTGCAGCTATTCTGAAAGTTTTGGCTGCAAAAGGTTGGACTGCTCAGGACCGATCCGTTGATCAGATCGACAACTCCCCTGAGGAAAGAGAGCGTGGTATTACCATCGCTACTACTCACGTTGAGTATTCATCAGAAAAGCGCCACTACGCGCACGTTGACTGTCCAGGTCACGCCGATTATGTGAAGAACATGATTACCGGCGCGGCACAGATGGACGGTGCTATTTTGGTGGTGAGCGCAACTGACGGCCCTATGCCGCAGACTCGCGAGCACATTTTGCTGGCGCGCCAGGTTGGCGTTCCATATATCATCGTATTCATCAACAAGGTTGATCAGGTAAGCGATCCTGAGCTTATTGACCTCGTTGAAGAGGAAATTCGCGACCTTCTCAAGAAGTACGAATTCCCAGGTGACGAAACTCCAATTATTCGCGGAAGTGCCCTTAAGGCGCTTGAGAATCCAACCGATGAAGCAGCTGCGCAGCCAATCATGGATCTTATGGCAGCTTTGGATGAAAAAATTCCAGAACCGGTTCGCGATATCGACAAGCCGTTCTTGATGCCGATTGAAGACATTTTCTCAATTGAGGGACGCGGAACGGTGGTTACCGGTCGTATTGAGCGTGGCGTCGTCAAAGTAAACGAAGAAGTTGAAATCGTCGGTATTCATGATACAACCAAGACTGTTATTACCGGAATCGAAATGTTCAACAAGAATCTTGACGAAGGCCGTGCAGGGGATAACGCGGGACTTCTTCTTCGCGGTACAAAGAAAGAAGATGTTGAGCGCGGTCAGGTCTTGACTAAGCCGGGTTCAGTAACCCCACACACCGAATTTGAGACTGAAGTATATATTCTCTCAAAAGAGGAAGGTGGGCGCCATACCCCATTCTTCAAGGGCTATAAGCCTCAATTCTACATCCGTACGACTGACGTGACTGGCGAAGTTGAACTTCCGGAAGGTACTGAGATGGTCATGCCTGGCGATACCGTCAGCCTGAAAGTAAAACTCGGTGCACCGATCGCTCTCGAAGAGCAGCAGCGTTTTGCTATCCGTGAAGGTGGTAAGACCGTTGGTGCGGGAGTCGTTGTTAAGATTATCAAGTAGATTTCAATGTGCGGCAGGGCGTGAGCCCTGCCGCACATATTGTACACACAAATGTCACAACAGAAAGAAAAAACTGAAGCACCACAAGAGACACGCCAACGCATACGCATCAAAATTCGCGCGTACGACAGTAAGATTATTGATCAGTCAACGCGCACCATTCTTGAGACTGCGGAGCGTAGCGGCGCTGAAATTTCAGGTCCGATTCCACTACCGACTGAAAAAACGAAATACACCGTGAACAGTTCGACGTTTGTGCACAAGAACGCGAGAGACCAGTATGAAATGCGCGTTCACAAGCGATTAATTGATATCTACGAACCAACGCCAAAAACGGTTGATTCACTTATGAATCTGAATCTTCCGTCAGGCGTCGACATCGAAATCAAAATGTAACAGCGCTCATGCGGATTTCCGCAATTGAGCACAGATACTTGATCTCTCTATAACTAATGATGTCCCAAGAGTCGTGAGCATGCCTCAAGAATACGGCCGGGTGACAGTTAGTACTAAAGATACCAAGTGTGAGGAGCTTAAACTTTTCTTAATCACATCATACTAACGCATAGAAGGGCAGTCATGTGCCGCGTGGAGTTGTTTGGGAAAAGTTTGGGCTCGTACCCAGACTTTTTTAATGAGATATGAAATTTATCATCGGTAAAAAATTAAATATGACCCAGCAGTATGGCGAAGGCCGTACGGTGACCCCGGTTACACTTGTGCGTGTTGGCGCCGGGGTAGTGACGCAGGTAAAAACCGACGATTCCGACGGTTATACTGCAGTGCAGGTTGGATACAACGAGGGCAGTAAGCACGTTACGCAGGCTATGCAGGGTCACACCAAGAAGGCGATTGAGCGCCCATTGCTGAAGGAATTTCGATTTGACAAAGTTGACACATTTGAAGTTGGTCAGCGTTACGACCTTTCAAATTTTGAAGTTGGGGATATCGTATCAGTAACAGGCACTTCAAAAGGCCGTGGATTCGCGGGTGTTGTCAAGCGCCATCATTTTGCAGGAAGCCCGAAAACACACGGACACAAACACGATCTTCGTGCACCAGGTTCTATTGGTGCGACTGATCCGGCACGTGTTTTTCCTGGTATGCGCATGGCAGGGCGAATGGGCGGCGAGCAGGTGACCACAAAAAATTTGGAAATTGTTTCTGTCGACGCTGAAAATGGCATACTCGCCATCAAAGGTGCGCTTCCTGGTCCTCGCGGCGGCGTGATTATTATTAAAGGCGACGGGGATATGAAGCCAATGACTGACGAAAAACAGGTTGAAGATACTCAGCAGGTGCCAGAACCGTCCACAGAGAATGTAGAAAAGAAAGAAGTAACGGAAGAAAGCCAAGAAAAGGCTCAATCATAACTATATGGCAACTGTAAAAGTGTACAATCTTGAAGGCGCTGAAACAGGAACTGTTGAGTTGGATGACTCCATATTTAACATTTCTGCTTCACCAAGCTTGATGTACCAGGTGGTACAAGTACTCCGCGCGCGACAGCGCCAACCACTCGCACACACGAAAGATCGTAGCGAAGTTCGCGGTGGTGGCAAAAAGCCATGGAAGCAAAAAGGAACTGGCCGTGCTCGTCATGGTTCGATTCGCTCTCCGTTGTGGCGTGGCGGCGGCGTCACTTTTGGTCCACGCAAAGAGAGTTTGACCAAACCAGTCGTACCGAAACAGATGAACAAAAAGGCGCTTCGCGCCGCATTGTCAGAAAAAGTTGCTACAGGTTCGTTCATGGTGATTGAAGATATGACTATTGAAAAGCCATCAACCAAAACATTTGTGAAAATATTTGACGCATTGCAATTGACCGGCAAAAAAGTGCTTTTCCTCTCAAATAAAGAGGAGGCACCCGCCGCAGTATCAGTACGCAATATCCAAAAAGTAGACCCTGTTTTTGTAGGAAATATTAATGTGTTGGAAGTTTTGGGGCATGGGTCTATTATGATCAGCAAAAAGACACTTGAAGTATTGACCAAACAGCTTTCATAATTGTATGTGGAAACCCTTTAATAAAAAAGCTGACCTCGTGAAGAGAGAGAAAGAAGAGGAGTCAAAGAAAAAATCGACCACACCGTCGAAATCTTCGGCATCTTCAAAAAAGAAAGAGGAGACAAAGAAACCAGTAGCAAACAAATCAGCAGTGACCGGACTTTCAGAGCGACCGTTCCAGGTATTTCTCAGACCGCTTGTTTCCGAGAAGAGCGCGCATATGGGATCGAGCGACATGTATACGTTTGTCGTCCGCCGCTCTACGAATAAAGTTGAGATCAAAAAAGCGTTTGCGGAAATGTACAGCGTGAACCCTCTTAAGGTTCGAATTGTGAATATGCCGGCACAGGCAAAACAGTACGGCCGCACGCGTGGCACAAAAGGCGCGTGGAAGAAAGCGATTGTCCGCGTTCCAAAAGGTACGAAGATTGACGTATTTGAAGGTGTTTAATTTATGGCATTAAAACGTTACAAACCAACCACTCCAGGACGCCGTCACGCATCAGTCGTGACTGCGGGTGAAGGCGTGACTACGCCTGAGCGTTCCTTGGTTTCAGAACTCAAGCATAAATCAGGCCGTAATAACACCGGTCGGATTACCGTTCGCCATCAAGGCGGCGGCGCGAAGAGACAGTATCGTACGATTGATTTTATAAAACCGATCGAAGACACTCCTGCGCGAGTGCTTGGTATTCAGTATGATCCGAACAGAACTGCTTTTATTGCGCTTCTTTCGTATCCAAACGGGAAAAAAGCATACACGCTTGCAGTAAAAGGATTGTCAGTTGGTGATATTATTGAAACATCACGAACCAAAACACTTGATGTTAAGCCGGGAAACCGCATGAGGCTCCGCAATATTCCTGCTGGTATGGAAGTGAGTAATATAGAGCTTTTCCCGGGTAAAGGATCAAAAGTAGTTCGTAGCGCAGGCAGTTCTGCGGTAGTGCTCTCAATTGAAAAAGATGTGGTACAGATTAAAATGCCAAGCGGCGAAGTTCGACGATTTTCAGCAGACGCACTGGCAACGATTGGGCAGGTCAGTAATTCTGAGAAGAGCAATATGCGTCTTGGAAAAGCGGGCCGCACGAGATTACTCGGTATTCGTCCTCGTGTTCGCGGTAAAGCAATGAACCCAGTAGATCACCCGCATGGCGGTGGAGAGGGCAGCAGCCCGATTGGTATGAAGCATCCAAAGACTCCGTGGGGCAAACCTGCGCTGGGTGTTGCAACCAGAAGCCCGCACAAGGCGAGCGATTCCCTCATAATTAGACGTCGCAAGACTAAGAAGAAGAGATAAACTCTATGTCACGAAGTGCTAAAAAAGGACCATATATTGACGAACGCCTTCTTGCGAAAGTATTGAAGGCAGGAGAGGGCAATAAGAAATCAGTCATCAAAACGTGGTCGCGCAATGCGACAATCACGCCTGAGATGGTTGGGTTTACCTTTGGGGTGCATAATGGCAAAGATCATGTGAACGTACTCGTGATTGAAAATATGGTTGGTCATAAGCTCGGTGAATTTGCACCAACGCGGAAGTTTGTCCGTCATGGTGGTAAGATGCAAAAAGAACAAGAGCAAGCAGCAGCCACCAAGTCATAAGATTGTAGCGATAATATACTATGGAAGTAAAAGCAATACTCAGACGTGTCCGTATCGCACCGCGCAAAGCGCGGCTGGTAGTTGATGCTGTGCGCAATGCAGAGGCGATTGAGGCCAAGCGACAGCTGCAGGTTATGCCGAAAGATGCCGCCAGCGTCGTTCTAAAACTTTTAAATTCAGCAATTGCGAACGCAGAACACAATAACAAGCTTAAAGCTGAAGATTTGTATATTGCTCGCGCGTTTGTGGACGAGGGTCCGACATTAAAACGATGGATGCCGCGCGCATTTGGTCGCGCAACACAGATTCTAAAACGTACCAGCCACATAACGTTAGTGTTGAGCGAGAAGAAAGAAGCGTTAGAGCGACGCGAGGTAGCTGAGAAAAAAGAAGCATCCAAACCGACGGAGAAGCACAAGGATGCAGAAAAAAAGACTGACACACCATCAAAGAAGAGAGCGCCAAAAAAAGACGCTGCACCAAAGACTAAAGAATCCGCTAAATAATTGCTATGGGACAGAAGATACATCCAAGAAATCACCGACTCGGCGTCATCTATGGTTGGCGTTCTCGCTGGTATGCGCGCACTGACACCTATCGGACATTGCTGCAGGAAGACACTGAAATTCGCCATTTTATCATGAAGAAGCTCTCAGATGCGCGAATTGAGAGGATTGAACTTGAGCGCAGCGGCAAGGGTGGTGATATTACTATCAATATACACACTGCAAAACCAGGTATGGTTATCGGTAGAGGCGGAGCAGGTATTGAAGAGCTAAAGAAGGAAGTAGAACGTCGTGTTTTAAAAAACCAGAAGAAGGCACAGATCAATATTCATGAAGTGCGCCAGAGCGGTCTTTCAGCAGCGGTTATCGCGCAGAATATCGCTTCAGACCTCGTTCGCCGTATTCCATATCGTCGCGCTATCAAGCAGGCAATTGATAATGTTGAAAAAGCAGGAGCAAACGGTGTGAAGATTCGAGTTGCCGGCCGTTTGAACGGAGCTGAAATTGCACGTACTGAAGTATTGAGCAAAGGCAGTATTCCTCTGCATACGCTTCGCGCTGATATTGACTATGATCAAGCAGAGGCACTTACGACATACGGCATCATTGGTGTTTCGGTATGGATTTATAAGGGTGACGTTTTTGATCAAGAAGAATCAGAGAAGAAAGAAAAGGGTGGTGGAGACGTATTGGCTCAGATAAAGAAGATTACTAAAGATAATGAGTCAGTTGACTCAAAATAAGAAATTTGTTATTGTAGCGCTTTGTAGAATATGTTAATTCCGCGAAAAGTAAAACATAGAAAGTGGCACAAAGGCCGTATTGCTGGCAAAGCGTCCCGCAAGACGAGTATCAGTTTTGGTACCTACGGTTTGAAGGCGACGTCAAATAGTTGGATTACCTCCCGACAGATTGAAGCAGCTCGTCGTGCTATGACCCGATACGTACAGCGCGGAGGAAAGATTTGGATTCGTATTTTTCCTGACAAGCCAGTTACCTCAAAAGGTTCAGAAGTTCCTATGGGATCAGGAAAAGGCGCAGTCGACCGCTATGTCGCGGTTGTGAAGGCAGGTACTGTTATTTTTGAGATGGATGGAGTTGAACGAGATATTGCCGAGAAAGCAATGTCGCTCGCGTCACACAAACTGCCGGTCACTACTAAGTTTGTGGTAAAAGAATAATATGAAATGGCACGAATTGAATAATAAGTCAGAGGTTGAGTTGCGAAAGTTACTTGCTGAAAAACGCAAAGATCTCGTTGATCTCAGTTTCAAAGCAGGAACCGGCGCACTCAAACAGGTGCACCAGATTCGAGAAACACGCAGACTTGTTTCAAAAATTTTGACTAAACTTTCACAGGAACCGGTTGCGGATGAAAAAAAGGCGACTGAAGAGAAAGAAGAAAAGAAGTAATTCTACGATTTTAATAGATTTATATATATGACCGATTCAGAAACAACAAAGAAGACCACGCTTAAAAGACAGTTTCAGGGCGTAGTGGTAAGCACCAAGATGCAGTATACCGTGGTTGTTCGTGTTGATAGTGTAAAAATTCACCCGCAGTACAAGAAGCGCTACACTACCAGCAAGCGATATGCATGTGATTATCGCGGTTCAGATCTGAAGCTCGGTGATACAGTGACTATCGAAGAGATTCGTCCGATGTCGAAAACTAAGCGATGGCGCGTTGTTTCGTCAAAAGCATAGCATACCCATATGATCCAGTTCATGACACGAGTAACATCAGCTGACAACACCGGTGCAAAGCAATTGCAGTGTATTACGGTTTTGGGCGGTAATAAAAAACGATATGGAATTGTTGGTGATGTGGTGAAATTAGTTGTAAAAGACGCGCAACCGTACGGCATGGTTAAAAAAGGCGATGTGGTTGACGGTGTGATTGTTCGTCAGAAGAAGGAAATGCGCAGAGATGATGGATCATACATTCGTTTTGACGAGAATGCGGTTGTGATTTTAAACGATAAGAAATCAAAGGAACCAAAAGGGAGCCGTATTTTCGGACCGGTCGCTCGTGAATTGCGGGGCCGCGGGTATACCAAAATTATTTCACTCGCACCTGAGGTGCTGTAAGCATATGAAGCTTAAAAAAGGCGATACCATTAAAGTAATTGCAGGAAAAGATAAGGGCAAAACTGGAAAAGTTGTGCAGGTGTTTCCTGATCTTAATCGCGTGTCTGTCGAAGGGGTGAATATCAGCTACAAGCATTTGCGCAAATCACGCCAGGGTCAGGAAGGCCAGCGCGTTGAATACCCATCGCCGATTCATGCATCAAATGTTATGCTTGTCTGCCCGCAGACCGGTAAGCCGACCCGCATAGGATATCAGGTGAATGAAGAAACAAAGAAGAAAGTCCGTGTTTCAAAGAAGAGCAAAGAAGCAATTTCCTCATAACGTATGTTTAAGACTATTGGCACAATTTATAAAGAAGATGTCGTTCCGAAGCGCACCGAATTATTTGGCGTTTCAAACGTGTATGCCACACCGCATATTGAAAAGGTTGTACTGAATGCGCGCGTAAAGCGCGGCGGCAATGTGGGCGAAGAGGCGATTCTCAACACACTCGAGCGTATTACTGGACAGAAACCGGTTACCACAAAGGCACGTCTTTCTATTTCAAACTTCAAAATCCGCGCAGGCATGGTTGTTGGTGCAAAAGTAACACTCCGCGGAAAGCGAGCGAATGATTTTCTGGATAAATTGATCCATGTTACCTTGCCGCGTGTTCGTGACTTTAGCGGATTGCAGACGAAATCAATTGACAACAATGGCAATCTTTCAATCGGTCTTGAAGAACATGTCGTATTTCCTGAGACCGCGAGCGACGATATGGCACATATGCACGGACTGCAGATTTGCATAAACACTACTGCAACGAACAAAAAAGACGCTGAAGCGCTGTTCCGCGCATTGGGATTTCCATTTAAAAAAGAAGAATCAACTAAATAATCAATACGTATGGCAACCGAGGCACAACGAGCAAAATCACGACAACAGCCGAAATTTTCTTCAAGAAAAGTACGACGCTGTTGGAAGTGCGGCCGCAACCACGGCTATATGCGCGATTTTGATATGTGCCGAATCTGTTTCCGCGAACTTGCCCGCAAAGGCGAAATTCCGGGAATTAGGAAGTCCAGCTGGTAAGTACGTATTTAGAGTATAGGTAACGATTAACCCACATGATGACCGATCCAATTGCAGACATGTTAACACGCATTCGAAATGCCGCGCTCGCGCGTCATGAGAAGCTTTCTATTCCAACCTCAAAGCTGAAACGCAGCATTGCGGCGATTCTTGAAAAAGAAGGTTATATTGAGTCAGCCGACGAGCATGAAGTGGGCGGCAGGAAGCAGCTTGTATTAAAACTGAAATATGATGAAACCGGCAAGCCAGCAATTACTAAAATTGCCCGTATCAGTACTCCTGGCCGACGCGTATATCGCAAAAAGGAAGAATTGCCGAATATCTTGAACGGGTATGGTGTTGCAGTGGTGTCTACCCCTGCGGGTCTTATGACCAACCGGGATGCGCGCAAGCAAGGTCTTGGCGGTGAAATTATTTGTGAAATTTACTAACGACTATGTCTCGAATCGGAAAGCAACCTATTGAACTTCCCAGCGGCGTTACCTGTACGGTTGACGGTCGTGTGGTTACGGTTAAGGGACCAAAAGGGGAATTACAGACAGCGCTTCCACCAAAGGTTTCTGTGCAGGCTGGAACAGATGCGATTACAATCGCGATTCCTGATGAAACAGACAGCCGCCAGAATGCTTTTTGGGGACTTGGACGCAGCCTGATTGCCAATATGGTGCAGGGTGTGACTGAAGGATTTTCAAAACAACTTGAAGTCAATGGCGTCGGCTACAAAGTTTCCATGAAAGGTTCAACGCTCGTGTTGAATGTTGGCTACTCACATCCTGTTGAATTTACATCCCCAGAAGGTGTGACTATTGCGACAGAAGGCAATATGATAACCGTGAGCGGCATTAACAAGCAGATGGTTGGGGAAACCGCATCTCAAATTCGTAAAGTTCGAAAACCTGAACCATATAAAGGCAAAGGTATCAAATACACAACCGAAACCGTCCGTCGAAAAGCGGGCAAGGTTATGAAAGGATCTGAAGGTTAACGTATGACACAAGACAAGAAACAACGTAATATTGGTTTGCGAAAAGCTCGCGTTCGTTCGCAGGTATCAGGCACGGCAGCACGTCCGCGTGTATCAGTGCGCACGAGTCTGCGCGGTATGTACGTGCAGTTGATTGATGACGCCGCAGGCAAGACGCTCTTCGGCGCTCGCGATACGAATATTTCAAAAAATGGCTCAAAAACAGAACGAGCAGTTGCGTTAGGCAAGCATGTGGCCGAACAGGCAAAAGCGGCCGGTATTACCGCCGCGGTGTTTGATCGCGGAAGCAAACGGTATCACGGACGAGTAAAGGCACTCGCCGACGCGATGCGCGAAGGGGGGTTAACGATTTAATTATATGGCAGCAGCAAAACAGCAACGACGCGGCGGAGGACGCCAGCGTCGCCAAGAACAGAAGGATGAATTTGACCAAGCGGTAATCGATCTTGCGCGTGTTACTCGCGTTATGGCTGGCGGTAAGCGTATGCGCTTTCGCGCGTGTGTGGCAGTCGGTGATAAAAAAGGCCGTATTGGTATCGGAGTAGCTAAAGGAGCTGACGTTTCTCTTGCGATTGGTAAGGCAACCAATGTGGCTAAGAAGCATTTAGTTAAGGTTACCATGACTCCTGAAGGAACTATTTCCCATGAAGTGCGCATTAAGAAATACAGCGCGCAGTTATTCCTCCGTCCGGCACCGGTTGGTACTGGTATTATCGCCGGTTCAGTACTTCGTCAGATTTTTCAACTTGCCGGGCTTCGTGATGTAGTAGGAAAGATTATGGGTACCGGTAATAAAGTAAATAATGCGAAAGCAACCGTCGAGGCCTTGGCACTGCTCAAGGAGCCGATGGTTCGCGAGACTACCAAGCGCATTGTTTCCGCACAGAAAGAGACTAGCGATGAGAAGGCGAGTGCAAAACAGGATTCGCAGAAATCGGCTCCAAAGAAAAAGTCTTCCGAAAAAGCTTCATAATATAACGTGACGTATGACTCAGGGTTTACACAATCTACAACGTCCTTCAGGCAACAAGCGTAGTAAAAAACGGCTCGGCAGAGGGAATGGCTCAGGAAAAGGCACCTACTCGGCCCGCGGCTTAAAAGGACAGAAAGCGCGGAGTGGCGGACGGCGCGGCATTAAGCGTCGCGCGGCATTCCAGCAGCTTTTGATCCGAACGCCGAAGCTGAAAGGTTTTAACCGCCAATCAGCGCCTGTGTTTACGGTGAGTCTTTCTGATTTGGATAAGACATACAAAGACGGCGATACGGTTACGGTTGCTTCCTTGCGCAAAAAGCGGCTTATTCCGCAGAACATTCGTGGCGGTAGCGTCAAAGTGCTTGGAAATGGTACTATACAGAAGAAGCTGGCCGTCACCGTGCATACCTGCTCAACTGCAGCGAAAAAGGCAATTACCGAAGCAGGCGGCAGTTGTGAAATTACGAAAAAATAACAGACACCATGGTAAGCGCTAAACTCAAGCAGATTTGGCAAACAAAGGATATCCGAAACGATATCCTGTTTGTCTTAATGATATTTGTTCTGTTCCGTATTTTGGCGCACGTTCCGGTTCCTGGCGTTGACGTTTCTGGATTGCAGGCATTTTTCAGCTCAAATCAGATTCTGGGACTTTTGAATATACTTACCGGCGGCGGACTTGAAAACTTTTCAGTGGTTATGCTTGGTGTGGGGCCGTACATTACTTCTTCGATTATTTTTCAGCTTTTGGGGATGATCGTCCCCAGTCTCGAAGAAATGCAAAAAGAAGGAGAGCAAGGTAGGCAAAAAATCAACCAGTGGACACGTCTTGCGACCGTTCCGCTCGCACTGCTTCAAGCATATAGCACCGTTATTTTCCTTCAGCGCGCAGGCGGCGCAAGCGGTGCGCAGCTGCTCGGAGACATCAGTTTCTGGAGCATGCTGACTATCATGGCGGTCGTGACCGGCGGTACTATGCTCTTGATGTGGTTTGGTGAGTTGATTTCAGAACGGCGCGTTGGCAATGGTGTTTCTCTTTTGATTTTCGCTGGAATCGTGACCGGATTGCCGAATGCGATTCTTCGCATCGCATCAACCTATGATCAGTCTCAACTCATCAACGTCATCCTCTTTGTGATTATTGCGGTCGTGACGGTTGCTGGCGTCGTGTACATTACTGAAGGTCAACGGAATATTCCGGTCACCTACGCCAAATTTGTTCGAGGCAATTCACTGTCACGTGGCGTTTCAAGTCATTTGCCGCTGCGCGTCAACCAGGCGGGTGTGATTCCGATTATTTTTGCTATTTCATTGATACTCTTTCCGCCGCTTTTGGCGCAGTTTTTTGTCCAATCATCTGTCGCGTTTTTGGCATCTCTCGCTGGCTTTACTATTGCCTTATTCCAGAACCAGCTTTTTTATGGCGTGTTTTACTTTTTGCTCGTATTTGGATTTGCGTATTTCTATACCGCTGTTATTTTCAAGCCGGATCAGATCGCGGAAAATCTCCAGAAGCAGGGAGGGTTTATTCCGGGTATTCGTCCAGGCAAGGAAACATCTCGCTACTTGTCCGCTGTTTCAAACAGAATTCTACTTGCCGGCGCGCTTTTTCTCGGCGCTATCGCTATTCTGCCGATCGTACTCCAGAACTTTACCGGCACGAACTTGGTCATTGGCGGTACATCGCTCTTGATTGTGGTTTCGGTGGTTATTGAATCAGTCAAACAGATTGACTCTCAATTAGTGATGCGAGATTACGAGCGTTTCTAGTTAGTTTTTCTTGGAGAACAAACGGGCTCTGGCCCGTTTTTTTGTTTGCCGGGTCGCTTTATTTTTTGCCTAATATGTGATATTTTTTAACATATGACGAACCAAAAACCTATTGTAATTATCATTGGTCCACAAGGATCAGGAAAAGGAACACAGGGCAAGCGACTTGCAGAAAAACTGAAGGTTCCCTATTTAGAGACTGGTCAGCTATTGCGCGACGAAATAGCACGCGGCAGCGACGAGGGGTTATTATTTGCCTCATACATGAATAAGGGAGACTTGGTTCCTGCTGAGCGCGTTGTTGCTTTGATGAGCGATAAAATTAGAAACGCAGTCACTGAATCCGGTGGAGCAGTGATTGATAGTTTTCCAAGAAACAAGGAACAGGCGTTGGGGTTTCCGAGCGATGTGCACCCAACACACGTGCTGGCGATTGACATTACTGAGGATGAAACCATCAAACGGCTTTCTGCCCGACGAGTGTGTCTGAACGATAAAAAAATATACAATCTTATTTCAAACCCGCCGAAACATGATGAGCAGTGTGATGTGTGCGGAGCAAAGCTCGTGCAACGGGATGATGATACTCCTGATGCAATACGCCAACGGCTTTCGGTGTACAAGCAAGATACTGAACCAGTGTTAGAACAGTACCAGGCTCTAGGTATTGTGCATCGTATTGACGGCATGCCGCCAATTGATGAAGTCGCCAAGGCGGTAGGCGAGATTTTTGCTGAGTAACATTATAAAATAAAATCACACATATGTTTTTTCATGGCAATAAAACGAAATTTTATCACATCCTCCTTTCCGCGATTGCGGTGATTATGGTGTGGCGCGGCATCTGGAATCTGCTAGATAAATATTTGTTTGAAAACTACTGGGTGGCGAGCAACATCGTCAGCATCATCATTGGGGTTGCTTTACTGTACTATCTTGATAAGAATCTGAAAAAACTTGCATGATTACATCTAAAACAGCTGAAGAAATAGAATTACTTGCCGAAGGCGGCGCGATTTTGGCGCGTATTATGCAAGACTTGGCGGCTCAGTGTGTTCCTGGGGCGAGCGCTGCTTCGCTGAATGAATATGCTGAATCTGAAATTGAGAAATGCGGCGGGACGCCTGCGTTCAAAGGGTATGGTCCTAAAGGCCAGGAATTTCCCGCAACACTGTGCATTTCACCGAATGACATGCTGGTGCACGGCATTCCGTATAAAGAACTCGTGTTCAAGGACGGGGATGTGGTTGGTATTGATATTGGCATGAAGTATAAAAATCTGTTTACTGATCATGCTTTGACCGTCGGGGTCGGATCAGTCGATGTGGAAGTAAAGAGGCTTCTGTCTGTTACGAAGGAGTGTCTTGCGCTTGCTATTGCAGAGGCGGTTGTCGGCAATCATTTGGGAGATATCGGCGCCGCGGTACAGCAGTACGCGGAGGAACGCGGGTATGGCGTGGTGCGTCAGCTTACCGGGCATGGAGTGGGATATGCGGTGCATGAAGATCCTCAGATTCCAAATTATGGAGAGCGCGGAGTGGGCGAGAAAATTACTGAGGGCGCGGTACTTGCCATTGAGCCGATGATTAATATGGGAACGCACAAGGTAACGACCGCAAGCGACGGCTGGGGCGTCGTGACTGAAGACGGAAAAATGTCAGCGCATTTTGAGCACACCGTGGCGGTTACCAAAGATGGTCCGCGCATTTTAACCATTGTATGATATTTCTTGGCATAGACTATGGAAGTGCAAAAATCGGACTTGCAAAAGCAAGCTCTGAAACAGGCATCGCAACCCCGTTTTGTATTTTAAAAAATGATCTCACGTTTGAGACCGCATTGCATGATATTATCAATGATGAGGCTGTTGATGAAATTATTGTCGGGCATCCATTGAATCTCAGCGGGAAGCCGAGCGACCAAACGAGGGAGGTCGAAGCATTTGCCGATCGTATTCGTTTGCAATTTGGCAAAACAGTCCATCTCCAAGATGAACGGTTTTCAACAAAATCTGCTGTTGCAGGAAAACAGGGAGATGATTCATCTGCGGCAGCGCTTATGCTCCAGACATTTTTAGACGCGCAGTAGTATGCTATTTATTGGTTCACTCATTGCCGCATTTGTGCTGTCGCTCAGCCTGACCTGGTTTATTCGTGGCTATGCGCTCAAACGAGGAATTGTCGACGAGCCGAACGAAGATCGTAAAATACATCATACCCCAACACCGCTTCTTGGCGGCGTGGCTATTGTGTTGTCTTTTTGGACCGTGATTGGTGTCGTTGCGCTGGCAACTGATTTTTTTCCGTCTCGGTATATTCCCGTTGATTTTTTGTGGGGCATGTTTTTAGCGAGCCTGGTCTTAGTCCTTGGGGGGGCGTTTGATGACCGGTTCCGCCTTTCGCCCAGTAAGCAGATTGTATTTCCGCTTGCAGCAGTCGCGATTATCGTCGCTTCAGGAATCGGCATATCGTTTGTGAGTAATCCGCTTGGCGAAGGGTTGCTGCGTCTTGATGCGCTTCAGTGGGAGCTTGGAACATTTTTTGGCAGGCCGATAGCATTCGTGCTCGTTGCGGACGTGTTTACCGTCATTTGGCTTTTGGGAATGATGTATACCACTAAGTTTTTAGACGGTTTGGACGGGTTGGTTGGCGGCATTACCGCCATTGGTTCCTTTATTCTGTTTGCGCTTTCACTCTCTGATAAAACATTCCAGCCTGACGTCGCATTAGTCAGCTTGGTTCTTGCTGGAGCGATTTTAGGTTTTCTGGTTTGGAATTTACATCCCGCGCGCATATTTCTCGGGGAAGGGGGGAGTGTTTGGCTTGGATTTATGCTTGGGCTTCTGGCAATTTTATCCGGTGGAAAAGTCGCGACCGCGCTTTTGATCGTCGGGCTTCCCGCGCTTGATGTGGTGTGGGTTATTATTCGACGCCTTTTTTTGGAAAAAAAGTCTCCGGTCATTGGAGATAGCAAGCATTTGCATTTTAGGCTTTTGCATGCCGGGTTTTCTCATCGGAGCGCGGTGCTGCTGCTTTGGGGCATCTCGGCCGCATTCGGCGTACTGTCGCTGATATTTCAGACCCGCGGAAAAGTATATCTTTTGGCAATGCTTCTCATGGTTATGTTTTTGCTTGCAATATGGGTCACCAAACGCTCAAAATCATTTTCCGATCGGCCGCATTCCTGATACTGCTTATGGCGTTAGCATATGCAGTACATGGTCGCACAACTGCGCTTTCAGAAGAGCGTATTACTATTGGTTTTTCCTTGCTGACGGTTGAGGTCGCGGACACCCGGCGAGCGCAGGCACATGGATTATCTGATCGTGATTCACTTGAGGAGGGGCGTGGCATGCTGTTCAGGTTTTCTGACGCGGCAGTGCGGAATTTTTGGATGAAAGATATGCTGTTTCCACTTGACGCAATCTGGGTACGGGATGCGGTTGTGGTTGGTTTTGAAGAACATATTCCCATCTCGCTAGAAGGCACTGATGTGGTTCGTTTTTCATCTGTCGTACCCGCTGATACGGTTATTGAGGTACCATCTGGCTGGATAGCCCGACATGGTGTGCATATCGGAGACAGAGTTGACAGGGTGTCGGAATAACGGTATACTGTGTGCTGTTACTATTTAGTGTTTTTCTATGATTGCTGTGATAAAAACAGGCGGAAAACAGTACAAAGTCGCCGAAGGGGATACAATTAAAGTCGAAAAGCTTGATGCGGAACAGGACGCAAAAATTGACTTTAAAGACGTATTGATGGTTGGCGATGAAGCTGGTAAAGATGTCACGCTTGGCACGCCGACAGTTGCCGGTGCGATTGTATCAGGTACTGTGTTGAAGCAGGGCAGAGCGCCTAAAATTGACGTGATTAAATACAAGCCAAAAGTTCGGTATCGAAGAAAAACAGGACATCGCCAGGCATACACTGAAGTGAAGATTGAAAAGATTACCGCGTAATACTATATCAAAAAACCCCATCCAAGCTGGACGGGGTTTTTTAGACGATTCGCCTGCCCTCGAGTGCGTTTGAAAGAGTCACCGCGTCCGCGTACTCCATGTCGCTTCCCATGGGTAATCCTTTTCCAATGCGCGTCACCTGTACGGGATATTTTTTGAGCAGTCGAGCCAGATAGAGCGCGGTGGTTTCTCCTTCATTATTCGCGTCCAGTGCGAGGATAATTTCTTTGACAGTTTCTGATTTTCGCTGGATGCGCTGTTCGAGTTCTTTGATTCTGATATCGTTCGGCGTAATGCCTTCAAGTGGATTGATATTGTGTCCTAGTACGTGGTAGACCCCGCGGAATGATCGGGTATTTTCGAGCGCGAGCAGGTCGAGCGGATCTGCCACCACCGCGATGGTTTCTTTGCTGCGGCGAGGATTTGCGCAGATAGCACATTGGTCTCCATCCGCAACATTGCCACATTCGGCGCATAGCGAAATCTGCTCAGTCATACTCGCGAGCGCGCGGCCGAAATCAGCAATATCTTTATGCGGACGTTGCAGTAAAAAAAAGACCAGCTTCTCAGCGGTCTTTGGTCCTATACCCGGAAGCGTGCAAAAATGGTCAACAAGATTTTGTATTGCCGGTGGAAGCGCGGAAGCCATACGTACTGATGAGGTTATTATGATTTGTCGCTACCGCCGAGACCAAACTGGTCAAAACCTCCCATGGACTGCATTTTTTGTGCCATGACGCGTTTGGTTTTTTCAATGGCCGCGTTGGTCGCCTCTTTGAGCGTGCGTTCTAGCTCTGCTCGTTTTTCAGAGCCAACCAGTGATTCGCTAATCTTGTAAAAAACCACTTCCTGATTACCGTCCATAATAACAGTAACACCGTTTTTTTCAAGCTCTACTTTTTCCTCTTTGAGTGCATTCTGGAGAGTCTTTGCCTGTTCTCGGAGGTCTTTGAATTGTTTCAGTTTGTTGAACATATTTTGAAGGTTAGTGGTGTGCGCTCATAGTAGCGCGTCTCCTAGAACGCGTCAATAATATCATCCGGATCAGGCCCCGGAGAAGGGACCGGCCCGTTGGAGTGCGCCTGTTTGGCGAGTGATTTAAAACTGACCAACTGCTCATGAAAGAATAGCTTTACCAAGCCGGTCGGACCATTTCTGTGTTTGGCAATATGAATTTCCGCCATTGATCGTTCTTCGGCGGTCAGCTCATCGATGCGGAAATGCCTATCAGCGGCTTTGCGATATATAAACATAACCACGTCAGCATCTTGTTCAATGGATCCAGATTCTCGAAGATGAGCAAGTCGGGGGATTGCTGGTCCTTGTTGCTGTTCGACCGCACGCGAAAGCTGCGAAAGGGCGATAACCGGAATATTGAGTTCACGGGCGATTGATTTCAACGATCGAGAAATTTCCGCAATTTCCTGAACGCGGTTTTCGGTAGAGCGCCCCTCCATCAGCTGGAGATAATCAACTACCAGGCATCCAAGCCCATGTTCCATGTGCAGTCGGCGCGCCTTGGTTCTTATTTCCATAATGTTTGCGCCCGCAGAGTCGTCGATAAAAATAGGCGCTTCCGAAAGTTCTCCCATAGCGTGTCCGATTCGCGGAAAATCATCGTGGTCCGGCGAGCTCGAGAGTTTTCCGGTGCGCATACGCCAGAGTTCTATGCCGGCTTGCGTGCAGAGCATGCGGTCGACAAGCTGCTCCTTTGACATTTCTAAACTGAAAATGCCGACTGCTTTTTTTTCATTGACGCCAATGTGCCGCGCGATGTCTAGCGCAAACGCAGTTTTTCCAACTGACGGCCGTGCGGCGATAATAATAAGGTCTGAATCCTGCAGTCCGGAGAGTAGTTCATCAAGGTCTTTAAAGCCGGTTGCGGTGCCACGCAGACTACCGTCTCCTTGGTGGAGTTTTTCAATACGTTCAAAGGTGTCGTGCAACACACTCCTGATGCCGATGAAGTTCTGCTTCAGCTGCTTCTGAGAAATGCTGAACAATTTTTGTTCCGCCTTGTCGAGTACGGTCTCCACGTCATCGCTTTCATCGTATCCGAGCTGCATGATTTCTTGCGACGCGTACAGTAGTCGTCTGAGTGTTGCCTTTTTTTGTACAATACTGGCGTACTGTGCGACATTGCTCGCGCTTGGCACGGTTTCGGTCAGCTGCGTCAGATACGCTCGTCCGCCGATTAGTTCAAGCTGCTTCCGTTCTTCAAGCTGGTTTGCGAGGCTCAGGATATCGATTGGGTCGCGCTTTTCAAACAGAGACAAAATTGCCTGATAAATAATCTGATGGATGTCTTTGTAAAAATCCTCAGGAGTAATACTATCCGCAACACGGATAATCGCGTTGGGATCAAGTAAAATCGAGCCAAGCACTGACTGCTCGGCTTCAATATTTTGGGGCGGCACTTTCGCTAGTGTTTTTTGCGGCTGACGTGTTTCCATGAATGTATTGTAGCGATTTTATAGGGGGGATGGAATGCACCGTCTATCCACGCATTACCCCCAGCAAGCGATCCCGTTCAGCTTCAACCAGCGGACCGTCATATTGGCCAGCATGCGCATTGAATCCTTCGTAGGAGGGTTTTTTTTCGTCGAGATGTAGGCTGAATGTAATTTTTTCCCCAGGAATCTCATTATTCACATAAATGTGAAAACGAGGATAATCACCACCCGAGAGCCGTTTCACAAAAGATATTTCCCCTTTTTTTGAGCCATGAAGCGCGTATCCTGCGCGCCGAAAAAGATTTCTAGAGTGCGAAGAAGGTTGTTCAATGGTTATGTTCATATTAGTGCAGTGTAGCAATATTTTCCCATTCGTGGAACTGTTGCGTATACTTGCCAAAAAGCTTTTTCTTTGTTATGGTAACGTGTGCTTTTACATAGAATAAAGTGAGCTTACAGGCGCCGTTAGCTCAGTTGGTAGAGCAGCTCCCTTTTAAGGAGATGGTCGGGGGTTCAAATCCCTCACGGCGCACCATACAGTTATCAAAACAAAAGGACATGCCGACGTCGACGAACAAAAAAATTGACGGCATCAAAAAAAGTACCACGCCCGCAACACGCAAGCAGTGGTATCATCTTACATTGTCAGAAGTTTCTGAAAAACTGAAGACGACAAAAAAAGGCATTACTCCACAAGAAGCGAAGAAGCGACTTGAGGAATATGGACCGAACGTGCTTCCCAGCGAGCCTCGCGCCGGTGCGGTTGTTTTGTTTTTCAGGCAATTCAGAAATTCACTGACATACATTCTATTTATTGCGGCAGGGGTTAGCTTTTTCCTCGACCATGCGATTGATGGGTACATTATTCTCGCGGCAGTTGGCTTTAACGTAATCGTGGGATTTATTCAGGAGTACAAAGCGGAAAATGCATTAGCGTCTTTGAAAAAAATTATTACCCAAACGGTGTGGGTGGTGCGTGAGGGTAAAGAGCGGGAGATTGAATCAAGCCAGGTGGTGCCAGGCGATGTGCTGGTACTGATTCCGGGATTGAAAATTCCGGCTGACGGGCGATTGTTCGAATCAGAACACCTCAAGATCAACGAGGCGGCGCTCACCGGCGAGAGCGAGGCTGTACATAAATCAATACATACCCTCGAAGGCGACCTGACGATTGCGGATCAGCAGAATATGATATTCAGCGGCACGGTCGTGACCGAGGGCAGGGGAAAATGTTTTGTGGTTGCGACTGAAGTGAGCACCGAAATCGGAAAAATCGCACAGCTTGTCAAGCAGACTAAGATTCCGCGCACGCCCCTCCAGACAAAATTAGATCGATTCAGCCGAAAACTCGGCATCCTTGTGCTTGGGCTTTCGGTCGGATTGGTGCTCTTCGGGGTGTACGATGGGTACAGCTTCAGAGAGATGTTTATCACCAGCGTCGCGGTTGCGGTCGCGGCGATTCCTGAGAGTTTGATTATCGTGGTGACCATCGTGCTGGTGACCGGCATGCAGAAAATTCTTAAAAAAGGGTCGCTTGTTCGAAAATTGGTTGCCGCTGAGACACTTGGTTCGACCAGCGTTATGTGCGTGGACAAGACCGGTACCCTTACGCTTGGCGAGATGCGCGTGGTTCGCTTAGTTAGCGCGCATCATGATTCTGAATCAAGCGCTGGCAAGGATGCCAAAAAAGATAAGATGGAAATCGAGCGTGGACAATGGGAATTGAGAATTCTCCACAAAATAGCAATCAATTGCAATAATGCGGTTATTGGCGCGCATCCCGACAAAGAGGATGGCAAAGGATCTGAGCTGATTCCAGAAGTGGTCATTGGCTCTTCAACCGAAAAGGCGCTTTTGCTTTCTGGTCTTGAGTCGGGCTTTGACGAGAAGGACGCTGAGAGCGACCGCCCGCGACTTGATGAAATTCCCTTTGACTCACAGAAGAAATTCATGATGACGCTGCATAATTGGACGGCAAAGCAGAATGTGGTGTACATGAAAGGCGCGCCTGAAAAGGTGATTAACTCGGCGACTAAAATTCAGAGCGGACGCTCAACTAGAAAGATAGACGCGGCAAAACGAAAAGAACTGCTCGCGCAGTATGAAAAAATTTCCCGCACAGGACTTCGGGTGCTGGCGGCCGCGTACAAATCAGTGCCGGTTTCACATACGACGTTTGATGAGATTCCTGATTACAACGAAGATTTGATTTTTGTCGGTTTTTGGGGATTGAAAGATCCCTTGCGTCCTGACGTGGTGAGTGTGCTTGAAGAAACGAAAAAATCCGGCATCAGAACCATTATGATTACCGGAGACAACCAGTATACCGCGCTGACGATTGCGCGGGAGCTCGGGATGAAGCCAAAAGATGATGATATTATCGACGGCAGCGATTTGGCGTCTATTTCTGACCGAGAGCTTGAGAAGGTAGTCAGAAAGGTAAAGGTATTTTCCCGCGCGACCCCGGAAGACAAGCTCCGCATCGTGAACGCGCTGCAGGCGAACGGTGAAGTGGTTGCCATGACCGGAGACGGGGTAAACGACGCGCCCGCTCTCCAGAAGGCAGATATTGGCGTTGCGGTTGGGTCTGGTACTGATGTTGCAAAAGAAACGGCTGACCTGGTGCTGCTCGATAATCAATTTTCGACCATGGTCGCGGCAGTCCGGCAGGGGAGAGTGATTTATGACAATATCCGAAAAGTTATTCTCTATCTGCTTGCCAACAGTTTTACCGAGATGGCGCTTGTGGTTGTGAGTATGCTTTTGGGCTGGCCGCTGCCGATTCTTGCCGCACAGATTCTCTGGATCAATTTAGTGACTGACGGATTGCCTGATCTGGCGTTGACCCAAGAGCCTGAAGAGCCGGAGATTATGAATGAGCAGCCCCAAAAGCGGGATGTGCCTATTCTTGATTTTGAGCGGAGGTTTCTCATAGTTTTCATCAGCATCATCACGTCCGGCGTCACGCTTGGATTGTTCTATCTGGTATGGAAGTCGACGAATGATCTTGACCGCGCACGGACCGTTGCGTTTACTGCGGTCGGCGTTGAATCGCTGCTGTATGTCTTTTCGGTGCGCAGCGTCCGGTCTTCTATTTTTGAGACAAAACTGCTTGCAAACCGATGGCTTATTGCCGCGGTCGGCGGCGGCTTCTTTATTCAAGTGCTTGGCATCTATCTGCCATTCTTTCAACTCGTATTGCGGACCGTCCCGCTGTCCGTTGCCGACTGGCTTTTGATTCTCGTCACGTGCTTCTGGATAATCCTTATCATTGAACTGGCAAAACATGTGTTTATTGTGCACCGAAGGGAAGTAAGAGGTAGCGCATGATCGAATCTGTTATTCTAGGGATGGTGCAGGGAATTGCGGAATGGCTTCCAATCAGTTCCGAAGGCGCGCTCGTCTTAGTGCAGACGAACATGTTTGGCGAATCATCAATCACCCACGCAATCGGCATGGCTGTATTTTTGCATTTGGGAACTTTTTTCGCGGCTACTATTTATTTCAGAAAAGACGTGCTCGCGCTCCTTAAGACACTGACGCGATATAAGTCCGCCTCGGTTGAGAATAAAAAGCTTTTTAATTTTTTATTTATTGCCACGCTTGTCAGCGGATGTATTGGTGCCGTGTTGCTTTCGTTGCTCTCTGGGGCAGAAGATCAGCTTCTTAAAACAACAAGCATCGTCACCGGCGGTGTTGGCGTGCTGCTGCTTGCAACCGGCGTTATACAGCTACGCGCGCGATCAATCGGCGAGCGAGCGGTTGAGCAGTCGACCGCACGAGACAGTATTCTGCTCGGCGTGATTCAGGGGTTTGCCGTGCTTCCGGGATTATCTCGTTCAGGATTGACCGTTTCAGCACTGCTGTTGCGTGGGTATCGAGATGACGTCGCGCTGCGGTTGAGTTTTCTCATGAGCTTGCCGATTGTGCTCGCCGGTAATATTTTGCTCGGGTTGCGAAGCGTTTCATTTTCGCTTGAGTCAGCGGTGGCGCTTCTTGTGTCGTTCGTGTTCGGGCTTTTGAGTATTAATATACTGTTACGGCTTGCGCGTGCCGTGCAGTTTGGATATTTTGTGGTTGTGTTTGGTATTTTGATGATTATTGCCGCTTTTGTATAATATGCCAACACAGCGTTCGTATGTGTTCAAAGAGCAGGGGATTGCGTGTACGTTTAAAAAAGTACGAGGTTCACGGTCACTGCGGATTACTGTTCATCAGGACGGTACCGTCGTGGTGACTGCGCCATACTACGAGACATATCGCGCCATGGAACGATTTGTGCGCAATCACCTGAACTGGCTTAGCGCGCGTTTGGCACAGACACAGCCGAAACGTGATAGTGACCCCGGATCATCGGTGCACTACCGCGCGCATCGCACACTCGCGAAAAAGCAGATTATTGAGCGCGTTCAATTCTGGAACGAGCGTTGCGGTTTTTCATTTAAAACCATTACCGTACGGAATCAGAAAACATGCTGGGGCAGCTGCTCGTCAAAAGGCACGTTGAGTTTTAATTATCAGATTGCGTTTCTCCCTTCTGATCTTATGGATTATGTGATTGTGCACGAATTATGTCATCTCAAAGAGTTGAACCATTCGCCTCATTTTTGGCATTTGGTCATGGCACAGATTTCTGACTGTCGCGAACGAAGAACGCGCTTGAAAAAGCATCATATTTCACTCGCTTGACAGGATTTTTTTACCCTATACAATAGGAAGAGGTTGCACGCGGCACGCAGGCACCCACGAAACAAGAAGCATACGCCGGCCCCCTCTGAAAGGCCGGTTTTTTTGGCGCGCAGCACAAAAATAGAACACGTTCCCTGAAAGCCAGCATGCACCGCGGGTACAGTCGCAAAACGCGGTGTAGAGCCGGCAAAAAAACCTCTGCGCGAGGTTTGGTACAAAGCCCCTCTTCTGCAGTTAAGAGGGGCTTTTTGCTGTTGATTTTTTACCAAAAAATTGGTAGATTAAGCCTATATGTATAGAACACACACTTGCGGAGAACTCCGCGCTCAAGATGTTGGACAGGAGGTAACGCTTGCCGGCTGGGTGCAGTCGCGCCGGGATCACGGAGGCGTTATTTTTATTGACGTTCGCGACCGCTATGGCATTACGCAGATCGCGTTTGATCCTGACCGGTCAAAAGAAGCATGGAAAACCGCTGACGCGCTCCGAAGCGAGTTTGTAATCCAGGTCAAGGGAACCGTGACCGCGCGTCCGGACGACATGAAAAATAAAAAAATAGAAACCGGCGACATTGAAATCGACGGGCAGCAGCTCGAGATTCTGAACGAAGCACAGACACCGCCGTTTGAATTGGACAAGCCTGAATTTGAGGCGAATGAAAATATTCGATTAAAATATCGCTTCATTGATTTGCGCAGACCAAAGATGCAAGACATGCTTAAAATGCGCGATGAGATGATTCGCAGAATCCGTGCGTATTTTCATGAGCGTGATTTTCGCGAGGTGCAGACGCCGATTCTGGCAAACTCAAGTCCTGAGGGAGCGCGCGACTGGCTGGTGCCGTCACGGTTGTATCCCGGGAAGTTCTACGCCCTGCCGCAAGCGCCGCAGCAGTTCAAACAACTGCTCATGGTTGGCGGCGTTGATCGCTATTTTCAGATTGCGCCGTGTTTTCGCGACGAAGATCCGCGCATGGATCGCGCGTTCGGTGAATTCTATCAGCTTGATATGGAAATGGCATTCGTTGAGCAGGAAGATATTTTCCAGATGATGGACCCGCTCATGATTGAGTTGACCGAAGAATTCAGCGGCAAGGAGATTGTCACGAAGCCGTTTCCGCGGATTCCGTACAAAGAGGCGATGGAAAAATACGGTTCAGACAAACCGGACCTTCGTTTTGATTTTGAAATCAAACCGATTACTGAATTAGTCGCGGGTTGCGGATTCAGCGTGTTTACCGGCGCGATTGAAAACAGCGGCGTGGTGCACGCGCTCAAAGTGGAAAATGGCGCGAAGTTTTCACGCAAAGATATTGACGAACTGACCGAAAAAGCGAAAGCAGAAGGCGCTAAAGGCTTGGCGTATATTATTATGGACGATGAACCGCGCTCTCCGATTTTGAAGTTTCTTGATGAGTCGACGGTTTCCTCAATCATCAGCGCGGTCAACGCGAAGAAAGGCGACATTATTTTCTTTGGCGCTGACTCATGGCGCGTGGTGTGCAAGTCGCTCGGCGCGGTGCGGAACGAATGCGGTGTACGCCTCGGCCTCAAAGACGACACCAAAGCGGCATGGTGCTGGATTACTGATTTTCCGATGTATGACTATTCTGAGATCGAAGAAGGGAAGATAGACTTTGCTCACAACCCGTTCTCAATGCCGCAGGGCGGGCTTGAAGCGTTGGAACAGAAAGATCCCCTTGATATTGTCGCGTACCAGTATGACTACGTGCTGAACGGGTACGAAATAACGAGCGGCGCCATCCGAAACCATAAGCCTGAAATTATGTACAAAGCGTTCGAGATTGCGGGATACACCAAAGAAGAGGTTGATGCGCGCTTTGGACACATGATTCGCGCGTTTGAGTATGGCGCACCGCCGCATGGCGGCAACGCGCCGGGCATTGACCGATTGCTCATGGTGTTGCGCGACTGCGACTCAATCCGCGATATTTATGCATTTCCAAAAGACGGCGCCGGACGGGACGTGATGCTTGATGCGCCGAGTGAAGTTATGGATAAGCAGCTGCAGGAGCTCCATCTTAAGATTACTAAGGAAGACTGACGCGAATTATATGCTGTCCCTGCTGCAATACGCTATGCTTGAGTCATGTATTGAACGGGGAGGCCGTTGTTCGCGTTCAGTATTTATTGATCAGTTTATGCGGACATCGACCGCGCAGAAGCGTCATGCTCAGTCCATTGTGACGCGGAGCATCGAACGCCTCATCGCACGCGGACTGCTCGCGGGGTACGGGTTAAAGACAAAAGAAAAATTATTCATTCAATCAGTGCGCATTACGCCGCTCGGACGCCGAACTGTTGCCGCAATTCAGAAGCATAAGCAGAAACTGTTGCCGTTTGCGAAGTAAGGCGCGCATTGAATATGTATAAGGTTAAAATAGAAACATTTGAAGGGCCTCTTTCGCTCCTTTTGAAACTGATTGAGGAGGAGAAACTGGACATCACGACCGTTTCGCTCGCTGACGTGACTGATCAGTATCTTGAGTATATCGCTTCGGTTGAAGACCATCTTCGACCGGCGGATCTTGCTGATTTTCTTGTGGTCGCCGCTAAGCTCTTGGTGATGAAGTCGCACGCGCTGCTGCCTGATCTGGTGATTGAGGATGAAGATATTGGAGATCTTGAGCGCCAGTTGAAAATGTATAAAGCATATCGCGATGCCACACTTGTCCTGCGCGATCGGATTGATAAGAGAAATTTTGCGTATGCGCGCCTCCCGCTCCGCGCGGTCGTTGAGCCGCGGTTTCGAGAGCCGGTCGGGGTTACTGCTTCAGTGCTGCACCGAACTATGCGCCAGATTATTACTGAACTGGAATCGAGCATGCAGCGCCTTCCGAAGAAAAAAATGGAAAAAATAGTTTCAATTAGCGAGCGAATTATGCATTTGCGCACTATGCTTTCTTCGGTAGATCGGATTGGTTTCAGTGATTTTTTGAAAACAGCCAAAAATAAGGCGGAAGTGGTAGTGAGTTTTTTGGCGCTTCTCGAGATGGTTAAGCAGCGCCATCTGGTCGCGCTGCAGGATGAGCACGCCGATATTATCATTGAACGTACGTAACATAAGTATGTCATTGACTCAAAAAATTGAAAGCATTTTATTTGCATCGCACCAACCTGTTTCAGCAGTACAGCTGCAGAAATTGACTGAGAGCACAAAGAAAGAAGTGTTGGATGTACTTGGTGCGCTTGCTCAAGAGTATGCGCTTTCCCAAAAAAAGGGAGTTGTGCTTCAGCATATCGGCGAGAAGTACCAGCTGGCTACGCACCCTGACTGCGCAGAGATGGTGTCTTCGTTTATCAAATCAGATATAACCGGCGAACTGACTGAGCCGGCGCTCGAAACACTGACCATTATCGCGTACCGCGGTCCACTGACCAAGCCAGAAATAGAGCACATCAGAGGCATCAACTGCAGTTTGATTTTACGCAATCTGCTGATCCGCGGGTTGATTGAAAAAACAGAGGATAGAAAAATCGGCATGCCTAATTATCAGGTGACGCATGATTTCATACAATTTTTGAAGGTGGCGTCAGTGGTTGAGCTGCCTGATTACGAAAAACTTTCAAGCCACGAAACACTCGATCAAGTGCTTCAGAGCGAGGTGGAGAACACGTAGTATGAGTTTATTTTTGTCAGCGATACTATTATTGTTCGGCGCGTCAGTCTCTTCATTCCCGGTTGTTGATGCGGTGCCGTACCTTTCCGCAAGCGATGTTCGGTCCGAACACATTGTTGCTGCGCGTGATGCGGCGGCGCCCAATAAGCAGGATGTTGCGTCGCTCGGACCGAGACTTTCCGCCGAAAGCGCGTTGGTGGTTGATGCGTCTTCGGGCGCGGTGCTCTTTCATAAAAAGGCGCATGAGGAACGATCGCTGGCAAGTATTACGAAGCTGATGACCGCGTTGGTTTTTTTGGAGCAAGAACCTGATTTGGCTACGCGCGTGACTATGGAAGAAAACGACGATCGCGAAGGGGGAAATCAGCACATCCGTCCTGGTGAATCAGCAACACTGCGGTCGTACCTGCGCGCGAGCCTTGTCGGCAGTGCGAATAACGCCACTGTCGTGTTAAGCAGATCAACTGATTTTTCTTTTGAGGAGTTTATTGCGCGCATGAATGAAAAAGCATGGGAACTTGGGATGCGCAATACGGTTTTTATTGAACCGACCGGGCTCGCGCCCGAGAATAGAAGCACTGCACGCGATCTCGCGCGACTCTTGGAGGCGGTTATGCAGAATGATACTGTGCGCGAGATGACGAGCACGCATAGGACTACGATTGTCGTGTATCCGAGCGGCGTCATACGCCAAGTCGACAGCACAAACCATCTCATCGGCTCGATTGTCTCGGTTGCAGCGGGAAAAACAGGATACCTCGACGAATCACTCTATAACGTCGCATCTGCGGTAACCCTCTCGAATAACAAGCAAATTTATGTTATTGTGTTAGGTGCTCAATCAAATGACGAACGGGTTCAAGATGCTAAAAATCTAGCGGTTTGGGCGGAGGCAACTTATGACTGGAAAACACAACAATAATCCAATCATCATCGGCAACTGGAAAATGAAAGTTGCGCCGGATGATGCGCAGGCACTGGCAAAGAAAATCACTAAGGCTTCGTCAAAGTTTGGCGAGGCGCAGGTGGTTGTATGCCCGTCGTTTACTGAGACGGCCACGGTTGGCGCCGCGATACAGGGTTCCTGCGTGTTGCTCGGCGCGCAAGATTGCTTTTGGGAAGAGTACGGCGCGTACACCGGTGAAGTTGCCATTCAGTCGTTGCAATCATACGGCGTTTCGCACGTCATTGTCGGACATTCAGAGCGGCGGCAGTTGCTCGGCGAGCAGGATAGTATGGTGAATAAAAAAATATTAATGTTGCTTGCCTCGGACATGGTTCCGGTAGTATGTATTGGCGAGACGTTTGAAGAACGCCGGGAAAATCAGAAAGAGCACGTGCTTCAACGCGAGCTCGAGCGTGCTATGCGAAATGTGTGGCTGACCGAAGCAAACCAGCTCATTATTGCGTATGAGCCGATCTGGATGATCGGTTCCGGCCAGCCGATTGATAACGAAGAGATTGAGCATACGTTGCGCGTTATCAAGCAGACGCTCTACGACATGCTTCCGGACGCGGTGGTTGATGATCATGTGTCGATTATCTACGGCGGGAGCGTTGATCCAGAAAATGTGCGTTCGCTCATGTCTCAACCTTCAGTCGAAGGCGTCCTCGTCGGCGGCGCGTCGGTTGACGCAACCATATTTACTTCACTTATACAGGCAGCTGTTAAATAAATTGTATGTTACTTATTATTCCGCTGATTATCATTATTCTCGCACTGGCGGTAATTATTATCATTGCGTCGCGGCATGTGCCGAAAGTCGCTTCACTCGAGACGTCTGAACTTCCGGAAGCGCGTGAAGCACAGTTGAAGAGCACGCTGCTTGAGGCGCGTCTTATCCGTAAATTTGATACTTTTTTTTCACGCTTCAAAAAAATAACACAACCCATACAGCAGCAGCTCGGGCGGTGGTACGGCGGCGGCGTGAAGCGCCTCAAGCGGCTTGAGCGCGCGTATCGACTGCAGGGCGAAACATTGCCTGACAGCAACAAAAAATCAGAAGCACGCGCAACTGAACTTCTGGAAAAAGCGTCGCTGGCACTCGAACAGCAGAAGCTGGTCGATGCTGAGGCTGATTATTTGACCATTTTAAAAATAGATCCGTCGCGTTCGGAGGCGTATGAAGGTCTTGGACAGGTGTACCTTGCGCGCGGGGAGTGGGATGCGGCGCAGGAAACATTCGAATATGTGACCAAGCAGTGGCCGCAGCACGACGGAGCCTACGCGGCACTCGGAGACATTGCCCAAAAGAACGGCACGCTCGAGGACGCAAAGGATCATTATCTGCACGCGCTTTCTATTAATAATGAGGTAGTGGGCTACCACTTGGATTTGGTTGATGTGTACCTTGGGCTTGGAGATAAGGAAAAAGCGCTTTCAAGCCTGCAAAAAGCGCAGCAGCTTGAGCCGAATAACCCCAAAATACTTGACCGAATTCTCCATGTGAGTATACTATTGGGGAATAAACCGCTTGCAGAAGAGGCGTATGATAAGATTGTCCGCGTCAATCCTGAAAACGGTAAGTTAGAGGATTACAAAAAGCGCATCAAAGCGTTGAAATAGCAGGCCGAGATAGCTCAGTTGGTAGAGCGCATCCATGGTAAGGATGAGGTCCGGGGTTCAAATCCCCGTCTCGGCTCCAGGGTCGGTAGCGAAGCGGTCAAACGCGGCAGACTGTAAATCTGCTGGCCTTGTGCCTTCGGGGGTTCGAATCCCTCCCGGCCCATATTAAAAATACTCGACACAGTCGGGTATTTTTAATAGAGAAATTATTGGGTAAAATGTAGAAAGTAATTTGTCCAGAACGGAGAAAGAATGTATTCTTGTTGTAGGATTTTACTTATTGTCATGCGATTAAACAACATAAATAAACCTGAAGAAGTTAATCAAAAGAGATCTATTTTGATTATGCTTATCAAGGTAGTTTTACTGATAATTTTACCTTTTTTGTTTGCGTGGCCATTTGTAGATGGGCGACCTTTCCCATTATCAAGATTCATGCGACCGGTCGAAAAGAATTCGTTTCAGCTCGACGAAATTCCTAAAGCATACGCTATAAGTGGTGGCTCTGAATCAATAGGAGGGTCTACAATTTTTAGTACTTTATCTGGTGTAAAAATTACCCCTATGTTGACTCAGTTGTGTCTTGTAAACTCACATAAAATTTTTTACAAAGACAGACTTATAGATTTAAAAAATTTTCTCGAGGTAGAAGACCCCGAACTAGATCAAGTGCTTGCTATGAGTATCAAATACCAAACTACCGATAGTGAAAAAGAAGACGAAATTTATGTTAAAACCTCAGAGTACGAAAAATGTAATTTGTTACCTAACGAGAGAATAAGTCTTAATAGTGTTATAGAGGTTAAAGACCCACCAACACTTACTGCGTTTTATGCAGTAGGCGGGGAATTATACACCGAACATGTTGAGTTGATAGTTAGGCGTGCACTGGATTATTTAGGGTACCGAGAAATAATTTGGAGTTGGAAGATTTATCTACAAAACTCATTAATACTTTTATTTGCTTGGTGGGTTGTTGCAAGTAGTGCACTTTCTATTTTTCGATATATTATAAATAATGAAAATCACTAAGCTTTGGTAAATATTTGACACTTCTGATGCGCTGGAGTAAGCTTTTTACAGATATGTATACAAAAGCACAAAACCTCGTTCTTACCGTCGTCGTTGTTACGGACACCTAGTTCCGAGGGTTTTTGTATAGAGCACGCGAACCTCGGAACGTCCGAGGTTTTTTTGTTCTTTGAAAATATCCACTCTCATCACTTCCACCTTTCGCAAGAGGAGTACGCAATGAATGGGGCACAGATGGTTGTTGAAGGCCTGCGCAGGGCCGGGGTTGAATGCATTTTCGAGTATCCCGGCGGCGCGGCTATTCCGATTTTCGACGCACTGGTCGAAGGATACGGTTTTCGCCGCATTCTGGTTCGTCATGAACAGGCAGCGGCGCACGAGGCCGACGGCTACGCCCGCGCGACCGGAAAGCTCGCGGCCGTGATCGTGACCAGCGGTCCGGGCGCCACGAACGTCATGACCGGTCTTTTGACCGCGCTCATGGATTCGGTGCCCATGATTGTCCTGACCGGGCAAACGACCACCGGCATGCTCGGCAAAGACGCGTTCCAAGAGGCTGACGTGTTCGGCGGATCACTGCCGTACGTCAAGCACTCGTACCTAGTCAAGGATCCGAACGATATTCCGCGCGTCATGGAAGAGGCCGCGCATCTTGCGACCTCCGGTCGGCCGGGTCCGGTATTGGTTGACCTGCCGAAAGACGTGACCAGCGCGGATTGCAGTGCATCCTTTGACGGAACGCTTGACCTTCCGGGGTACACCATTCCCGACGATCCTGATCCGGCGGCGCTATTCGCGGCCAAGGAGCTCATCGACGCGTCGATGCGTCCGGTGCTCTATCTCGGCGGCGGATGCATTTCTTCCGGAGCCTACGAGGTAATCAGGCAGTTCGTCGAGAAAACGGACATGGTGGTCACCAACACGCTGCTCGGCAAGGGGGCGTTTCCGGAGACCGATCCACGATCGGTTGGCATGCTCGGCATGCACGGCACGGCCTACGCCAACAAGGCGATGATGGAGGCGGATCTCATCCTCTGCGTCGGCGCCCGTTGGGACGACCGCATCACCGGCAAGTTGGACGAGTTCTGTCCGGACGCCAAGAAGATTCACATCGATATCGACGAGGCAGAGGAAGGAAAGATCATCAAGCCGGATGTGTTTATCCACTGCGACGCCAGAGTGGCGCTCCAGGCGTTGCTCACGCTGGTCGCGCCCACAACGAGAAGTTCCTGGCGCAACGTCATCGACACATGGAAGCGTGTGCATCCGATTGCGTACGAGCAGGAGGATGGCGTACTGCGTATGCAGCATGTTGTTGCTCGGCTCTACGCGCTCACGGAGGGGAGGGCAATCGTCGCGACGGATGTGGGCCAGCATCAGATGTGGGCCGCGCAACACTACCTGACCGACCATGCCCGCCAGTGGCTTTCCTCGGGCGGCGCCGGCACCATGGGCTACGGTTTTCCCGCGGCCATTGGCGCTCAGCTCGGCCGGCCGGGCGAGACGGTGGTTGCCATTGTCGGAGACGGCGGTTTTCAGATGACTATGTACGAGCTCGCGACCGCGGCCAAGGAAAAGCTTCCGGTCAAGATCGTGGTGCTCGACAACTGCGCGCTCGGCATGGTGTACCAGTGGCAGGACATGTTCTACGGCGCGCGGTTTTCCGGCGTGATTTTGGACGACAATCCGGACTTCGCCGCGATCGCCCGCGCCTACACGCATGTTCAGGCATGGACGCTCGAGCGCGCTGAGGATACCGACTTTGTACTCAGCGAGATGCTCGGCTATAACGACGGACCGGCGCTCGTGCATGTCAAGGTCGGCGCTAGGGAGAATGTTTTCCCGATGATTCCCGCCGGCGCGCCGCTCTCGAGCATGCTGCTCGGACCGCCGGCAACCGCGCTCGACAAGCCAGAAGGGAGTACCTGATATGACAGAGGGTCAAAGAAGCGCCATTGGCCTCTTGGTGAACGATAAGCCGGGAGTTCTCTCGCGGATTACCGGCATCTTCGCCAGGCGGGCGTACAACATCGAGTCTCTGGTTGTGGCGCGGTCGCTGGATGAGAAGCGTTCGCACATGACCATCACGTGCCAGGGGCCGGAAGACGTGCTGGACCAGATCATCAAACAGCTCAACAAGCTGGTGGATGTCATCTGGGCGCGCGACTACAGCCGCGACCACGAAATCGAAGACAACGGCGGCAAGCCGGTTATCCGCGAGTACGCGCTCATCCGCGTCAGAGCCGATGTCAGCAACAGGTCTGACATCGAGTTCCTAGTCAGAACGTTCCGCGGACAGATCATCAACGTCTCAACCCGAGGACGCCTCACCGTCGGTGTTGCCGGCGCCACGCGCAAGGTCGACCAGCTCGTGGAGCTCCTGAGTCAGACCTACGAAGTGGTGGATGTCACCCGTACCGGCAAGATCGTCTTGCCGGAAGACAGAGAAGCGTAACAAAAAACCCCCGCACTACCAGAGTAGCGCGGGGGTTTTCATTGCGAACTGAGATAGGGTGGTATACAATAAAAGAAAGGAGTTGTTTATGAATTACATAATCATCGGATTTACACTTGATCTTATTGGTAAGCTTCTCGTGTCGTTCACCGCAATAGCTGTGCATCACCGTTTTTTGAATGAGCACAAAATAGACAGACGAGTATTCGCATCAATGAAGCTTGAGCAGAAAATAGGTATTATCGGAATTATTTTGATTATTGCCGGATATTTTCTTCAGCTTCCGGGAAAAATACATATCTAGTACTCTGACTTATTACAAGAATATTCAAAGCTTTTTAGTCATGGTTTTGAATATTTTTTTTGGTTAAAAACATTGATGTCTTTCTGAATACTGGTATACTGAGTGCATGACTCATATTGATATTTCAATGCCGCTCGCGCCGGGAATTGTGCACTGGCCGGGGGAAGAAGGATTTCAAAGAACCGAAAAAGACGCCGGCGAGGCGATTGTTTCGTCTGTGCAGTTCGGCAGCCATACCGGCACGCACATTGACGCACCAAAGCATTTTGTGCGCGATGGCGGCTCGCTCGATAATCTTGCGCTTGATGCGCTGATCGGCGACTGCATGGTTGCTGAAATTACCCACGCGGGCCAGATTACCGAAGATGACATTGTGGCGCTGCCCAAAGGCATCACGCGGGTTATTTTCAAAACAAGCAACACTGAGCGCGGACTCCTCGAGAAGCCTGATTTTGAAATTGATTTCGTCTCGCTTGATGAGAGCGCGGCACAGGCGGCTGTTGCAGCAGGGTTGCAGCTCATTGGTGTTGATTACCTTTCTGTTGAAAAAAAAGGAGCCGTCGGGCATCCGGTACACAACACGCTTCTGCAGAACAGCATCATCGCCATTGAAGGATGCTGGCTCAAAGACGTTGTTCCCGGCGAGTACCACCTCACTGCGCTGCCGCTGCGGATTACTGACGGAGACGCGTCCCCGGCGCGCGTTGTTTTAACCACAAAGGAATAAGACTATGCAATTAGGATATTACGGACTTGGCAAAATGGGTTCGCACATGGTTGAACGTTTGGTTGAAAAAGGACAGACTATCGTCGCCTCAAACCGAAGCAAGGAACCCATTGACGAAATCGCGCGCGTGGGCGCTCAGACGGCATACTCGCTCGAAGAGATGGTTTCAAAACTTGCGGTGCCGCGTACGGTGTGGATTATGGTACCGTCATCAGCCGTGCAGGAAGTCATCGATCGGCTGGTGCCACTGCTCGAAGTAGGGGATACCATCATTGACGGCGGAAACACTTTTTTTGAAGACACGGTCAGGCGCGCGAGCGAGCTCGCGGAGAAGAATATCAACTTTTTGGATGCGGGCGTTTCGGGCGGACCCGGCGGCGCGCGCGAAGGCGCGTGTGTTATGGTCGGCGGTCCGAAAGAATTGTACAGTCAGTATGAACAGCTGTTCAAAGACGCGGCAGCGCCGGACGCGTACGGCTACATGGGTCGTTCGGGAGCCGGACATTTCGTCAAGATGGTGCACAACGGCATTGAGTACGGGATGATGCAGGCTATTGCCGAAGGGTTTACGGTTCTGCGCGAATCTGATTTTGGGCTTGATCTGCTTGAGGTGTCGCGTATCTATAACCATCAGAGCGTCATTACCTCTCGATTGACCGCCTGGCTCGAGGAAGCGTATCAGGAGCAGGGTGTTGATTTGGTAGCTATTTCCGGATCAGTAAGCCACAGTGGGGAAGGACAGTGGACCGTTGAGGCCGCTAAAAAGTTGGGTATTGATGTAGCGGTGATTGAGCAGTCGCTCGAGTTTCGCAAGCAGTCTCAAAACAACCCGAGCTACACCGGGCAGGTGCTTTCCGCGTTGCGCGGGCAATTTGGAGGTCATCCCGTAAAAAAGGATGAAACTACCCAATAAAGCCCCTTTTGTGAGGCTAAAAACGCCTATTTTAGGCAGTATACGACCCAAAGACGGTGATTTACTCACAAATTGACTTTTTGGCCTTAATCCAGTATTATAATCAGGCATTTTTTATTCGGGGCTTGGCTCACCACGGGCCACCGTAGCTCCCGCCTTCGCCAATGCTCCGGCGGGCAGGCAGCTGGCATTACCAGCCTCGCCACCTTAGCTCAGCTGGTAGAGCAACACTTTTGTAAAGTGAAGGTCCGCGGTTCGAGTCCGCGAGGTGGCTCCACCTATTAATTTCACATTAAGACGATTGATATGTCACAAGACAGACTCATCAAGCTCGAGTGTACCGCATGCAAGCGCGTGACCCACAGCTCGTTCAAGAACAAGAAGGTTCTCCAAGAACGTCTGCAGCTCAAGAAGCATTGCAAATTCTGCAAAAAGCACACGCTTCATAAAGAGACCAAATAAGTCTCAGACACTATGATAAAAACAAACATAATCGCTTTGGCACTTCTCGTCGTCCTTGTGGGCGCGGGATGTACGAGCGACAAAGCCGCCGAAGGGGTCGGCGCTTTTGATACATTCTGGACTGAGCGTGTCCAGCCGAAGATTACTGATTGGTATAAGAAGCAGCAGGACAGCGCGATAAACGCGTTTGGTGAAAATGCGAAAAATTTGAGCAAGGGCCTCACTGAGGATCAGAAAAAACAGATTGAGGAATGGCTGCAGGCAAACAAGCTGAATGATTACGGCGATCCGACAGACACCGTCTATACCGGCGGTACGCCGCTCTTTGATGAAGCAAAAGGTGTTTCACTTGATCGGTACGAATATTTGTTCGAGAAGTTTCCGAGCCTGACGGACATTATTAATCAGGCAGTCCAACAAAATATCAATCAATAATAAAAATAAAAAACGCATATGAAAAAACACGCTATTCATCTGATGAGTTTTCTTTCCGCATGCGGAGTGTTTGTGTATACGCTGATTGCCGGCTGGGTTATCTTTAACGGAGAATCAATCTTCGGAGAGGCTAACCAGTTTTGGGGCGTTGCCATGATGCTCATGGTGTTCGTTGTGTCTGCGACCATTGTGTCGGTCTTAATGCTCGGCAAGCCGATCGCGCTCTACCTTGACGGCAAGAAGAAGGATTCCATCAAGTTGCTGCTCGCTTCAATCGGCTGGCTCTTGCTCATCGGCGTTATCTATATGGTGGTGCTCGGCATCTTGGCCATTAAATAAGCGAACGCACATTTCTGATCTACCCGTGCCGCGTATCCTCCGCGCTGCTCTGTTTTTTTACCGCAAGGGGGCGTAGTTAAATGGTATAACTTCGGTCTCCAACCCGCCGACTCGGCGGGCGATTCCGTAAGGCGATGCTTTAAAAATAGATGTGTGCCGTATGTCTTTTTATGGGAGGGGGCGTAGTTAAATGGTATAACTTCGGTCTCCAAAACCGATGTCGTAGGTTCGATTCCTACCGCCCCTGCCATAAAAGGAGATATGCATTACGTGTACATTTTACGTAGCGAGAAAGACGGAAAATTGTATATTGGATATTCTTCAAATCTGCGCTTGAGGTACGCGGAGCATTGTAAGGGACTTGTCGCCTCCACCAAACATCGGCGTCCGATGAGATTAGTATATTATGAGGCATACATTTCAAAACGGAATGCAGAGAGAAGAGAGCTTTTTTATAAAAGCGGCCGAGGCCGAGAAACACTGAAACACATATTACAGGAGACGTTTGAAGGGTTGTAGCAGAGTCTTCAACCCGCCGACTCGGCGGGCGATTCCTACCGCCCCTGCCATAAAAAGAAGATACACTCCATTAACATGACAACACTATGCACCCAATCATAGCTACCCGCGACGTCCGTTTATCGGCATGGAGCATTGCTATTGCTGTCTTTTGGGTTGTCTTTTTGTGGGGATTTTGGGATCGCGGACCGTTTGCCCTCGGCATCAACGCTGCCGTATTCTTGGCATTATTCCTATTCGGCCTGTTGGGCGGCGTGTTTCCAGCCGACCGTCCACTCTGGAGCCGGCGCCACTGGACGTGGCTCGTGCCGTTTATAGCTATTATCGCGGGATATGCGCTGTACTCAACTTCGGTTTTGAAAGCGGTCAACATACCGGTCGCGCCTGTGCTGTTTGTGATATTCATGACTTACGCGCTGCTCGGCGACCGCGCGGTCCATTGGGGCTGGGAATTTTTCCGGGTAACCGCGGCGCGCGGCTTCGCGTGGCTCGGTTCACTGAAGGGGGCAGTTCGCGCGTACAGCGCGAGCATATTCGGCACAAGAAGCGCTAACCCGCCGATTCGACGGGTGATTGTGGGCGCGGCGCTGTTCTTGGTCATTGTCATTACCATTATCCTGCCCCTGCTTTCAAGCGCTGACCCGCAGTTTGAGAGCCTAGCGCGGCCGCTCCTCGATTTTTTGGGCCGGTTGGTTGACGTCGAAACAGTATGGCGCGTCGTGGTCGGCGCGGCGATTGCGCTGCTCTCGCTCTCGCTCGGTCTTGCTTGGCGCGCGCGCGTGCACGTTCCCGAATCAGCGCCGCGCAGCCGCGTGGACGCGATTGTGTCCGGCATTGTGGTCGGCGGCATCGTGGTGGTGTATGCGCTTTTTCTCGGTATCCAACTTAAGCGGTTGTGGGTTTCCGAACTGCCGCTTGATTTTTCCGAAACGGAAATCTTGGTGAAGAGCGGATTCTGGCAGCTGTTCGCGCTTTCCGTCATCAACGGCGTTATTTTCCTTGCCACGTACGCGAAGACCAATCCGCTCGTGCAGCGCCTGCTCGCGGCGTTCACGATCGCGTCCTTGCTCTTGGTGTTTTCCGCGGCATGGCGCATGGCGCTGTACGTGACGTTCTACGGATTGAGCTATGAAAAATTCTTCGCGAGCTACACCGTGCTCTTTTCTTTGGTGCTGTTCGGCTGGCTGGTGTTCCAGTTTTTCGGAGCCAAGTGCCGCGACTTGGTGAAATTCGCCGCCTTTTTGTTTCTCTGGATGTATGCCGCGCTTGCCGTATTTCCGATTGAACAGTTTATTTTGCGCGCGAACATGTCGCTCGCCCAGCGGCCCGATTCTCGAATCGTGCTGTATGAGGCAACCATGCTTTCGACGGACGTGTTGGGGTATGTTGAAGCGCGCCGGGAAGATCCGCGGTTTGAAGGCTGGGACGAGTGGATTGAAAAAAATCAGGATCAGCTCGCGAAAAAGGCGTGGTATGAGCTCACGGTCTCAGATATTACTTACCGTGCTTCCAAATAGCACCCTCGCGCACTTTGTTTATTAAATACTTCGACCGCTCCTATACATGCTCTACCTCATTGTTGTGACGTTGATACTGTTATCTGGGTTGTTTTCCGGCCTTACCTTAGGGCTTCTCAGTCTTGACCAACACGAATTAAAGCGAAAAATCGCGCTGGGCGACGCTCAGGCGAAAAAAGTATACCCCATCAGGAAGCGGGGCAATCTTCTGCTTTCCACGTTGCTGCTCGGAAACGTGGCCGTCAACTCAACGCTTGCCATTTTTTTGGGGAACATCGCGAGCGGATTGGTTGCCGGCTTTGCGGCGACGGGTTTGATTTTGATTTTTGGTGAGATTGTTCCACAGGCCGTGCTGGCACGGCACGCGTTGCGCATCGGCGCGCAGAGCGCGTGGCTGGTGCGCCTATTTATTATTTTGTTTTTCCCAATCTGTTGGCCGATTGCCTGGGTCTTGGATAAGTTTTTGGGCGCTGAACTGCCGACGGTCTATTCCAAAAAAGAGCTGATGAAAATCGTGGAAGAGCATGAAGATTCGCACCACAGCGACGTTGACCAGGATGAAGAGCGGATTATCATGGGCGCGCTCTCTTTTTCAGAAAAGCAGGTGCATTCAATTATGACGCCCGCGGACGAGGTGTACGCCTTGGAAGTAAACAGTGTACTGGACGATGATTTGCTTGATGAAATCAGAAACGAAGGCTACACCCGCATTCCGGTGTTCAAAGGCACGCTTGACTCCATGGTCGGGGTGCTCTATTCAAAAGATTTGATTAATGTTGACGAAGACGTACTGGTCAAAGACGTATACCGGAAAAAAAGGAAACTCATTGTTTCGATGCACGCGAGCCTCGACGCGGTACTGAATACGTTTATTCAGGAAAAGACGCATTTGGCGTTTGTTGAGAACCGAAAACATAAGCTCGTGGGTGTTGTTTCTCTCGAAGACGTGATTGAAGAAGTGCTGCGCCTTGAGATTTTGGACGAGACAGATCAGGAGCCCGGGTCAGACAAGGGGAACTAAGCTCGTTGTGGTATAGTACCCATATGTTGCAACTCATTGCCATTGGCATCAACATCATTTTGATTTTCGCGCTGATATTCGTCATCTACTCATACTTACTGCCGCCATTAATCGGCGCGCCATTTGTGCCGACCGGCAGCGAGCGCGTTACAGCCATGGTTCGCCTCGCGAATGTACGGCCCGGCGAACGGTCGATGGACATCGGATCCGGCGACGGTCGCATCGTGTCCGCGTTCGCGAAAGCGGGCGCCTTGGCCGAAGGGTGTGAAATCAACCCCATGTTGGTGCTCCAGTCGCGCCTGTCACTGAAACGCGCAGGCGCGCGCGGACGCATTCATTGGAAAAGCTTCAGATCAACCGATTTCAAGGGTTTTGACATAATAACCATCTACGGCCTGCCCGGCATTATGCAGTCTCTGGAGCGCGAGCTGTATGACGCACTACCGGAGCAGGGGCGTGTTATTTCGCACAAATTTCAGTTCCCGAACTGGAAACCGGAGACCCGGGAGGGGGATATTTTGGTATACCTGAAAAAGCCCGGTGTTTTGGGTTGATTTAGAGGAGTATTGACAGGATTAATTTTTTGTGTTAGTATATCTACTTAATTCATTGTTGCAGCACTTTTAAGCCGCAACGACTCGAACTCTTGTGTCATATCAGACAATGACCCACGAAGCTATCGGGTCATTATTTATTACCGCATATGACACAACAGCACCCTTCTGCGGGCAGCTTTCACGGACTTGGCATTTCGCCGAAACTGCTCGAGATTCTCGATAAGAAAAAATTTACCACGCCGACGCCGATTCAGCATCAGTGCATTCCCCATGCCCTTGAAGGCAAAGACGTCGTTGGTATTGCGCAGACCGGAACCGGCAAAACGCTCGCGTTCGGTATTCCGACCATTCAGCGCCTTGCAGCCAGCAAAGGCCAAGCTTTGATTTTGGTGCCGACACGCGAACTCGCGCTACAGGTCCAGGAATCATTGATGAATGTGGGCGCGTCAGTCGGGCTCAAGACCGAAGCCGTCATCGGCGGCGCAGCCGCCGCTCGGCAGATCCAGGGACTTCGACGCAATCCGCACGTGGTTATTGCCACGCCGGGCCGTTTGATTGACCTCATGGAACAGAACAAGTATTCACCCGCAAAGGTGAACACCGTTATTCTTGACGAAGCTGACCGGATGTTTGACATCGGCTTTTTGCCGGACATCAAACGCATCCTGAAGCAGGTGCCGACCGAGCGCCAGACGCTCTTGTTCTCCGCGACCATGCCTCCGGCAATCGCGCAGATTGCGGCTCAGTTCATGAAGATGCCGTTGCGCATTGAAGTGTCTCCCGCAGGCACATCCGCGCAGAATGTCGAGCAGGAACTTTTTATTGTAGACAAGCAGGCAAAAGTCCGCCTTCTCGAAAAAGTGCTGAAAGACAATGCAGGCACCGCGCTCGTCTTTTCACGTACCAAGTACGGCGCAAAGAAAATCAACCGTCTGGTGCAGGCCATGGGCCACACCGCGGCTGAAATCCATTCAAACCGTTCGCTCGCACAGCGCAAAGAGTCGCTCGCCGGATTTAAATCCGGAAAGTACCGCGTTCTGGTTGCGACCGATATCGCGTCCCGCGGTATCGACGTGACCGGTATTGCAATGGTTATCAACTATGACCTTCCTGAAAACAATGAGGATTATGTTCATCGCATCGGCCGAACCGGCCGTGCCGGCATGGACGGAAAGGCGATTTCGTTCGCCACTCCGGACCAGCGCGGCGATATTAAGCAGATTGAACGCCTCATCAAGAAGACTATTCCGATTCTCAACCTTCCAAAATTGGATAAAGAGAGCGACGCAATCCTTCGCGCCCTGTATCAGGGTTCCGGCTCAGTCGGATCCGGCGGGGGCGGCCACCGCAGAAGCGGGGGAGGACCTCGTTCGCACGGACCTCGTCCGGGCGGCGGCCGAAGATTCGGCCAAGGCAGTCCCGGCGGACGCAGAGGCGCGCCATCCCGCGCATTCAGCCGCGGCAATCGATAATTGACTTGCAAACCCCGCCCTTTTGGGCGGGGTTTTTTAACGATCCACTTGAGTGGAACGTTTATTTTGTTAGGTTGGACAATGTGGAAGGGGAGGCGTACTATTGGGATAGTAGGGTAATATGGTTTGGATATGATGCCAAAATAGAATGTTTACGAAATCATTCCTCATATGCGCGAACGTTGTGGCGGAATAGGGTATTACATTGACATTTATTCATTTTTATCCTAGAATGATACAATCATTGATATAATCGCTTGTTTATTCAATGCCGCAGAAAGCGGTTTTTTGTATGCTAAAGCAAGATTCTATCACTTTGTTCCAGAATGACACTGTAACCCTCGCCCAACCGGAGGGGTAGAATGAAAATATGGATTTAAGAAATATTGCTATCATAGCTCACGTTGATCACGGGAAGACCACTTTAGTGGATGCTTTGCTGCGTCAGGCGCACACCAAGCTTTCGAAAGAGAACGCGGGCGCGGATTTGATTATGGATTCCAATGATCTTGAGCGCGAGCGGGGCATTACCATTTTTTCAAAAAACGCGTCGGTCGTGTATAAGGATACGAAAATCAACATTATCGACACGCCGGGTCACGCGGATTTTGGCGGTGAAGTTGAGCGCGTGCTCTCCATGGCGGACGGATGTCTGTTGCTCGTGGACGCGAAAGAAGGGCCCATGCCCCAGACGCGGTTCGTTTTGAAGAAGGCGCTCTCCTTGGGACTGCGGATTATTGTGGTCATCAACAAGATTGACAAAGACGGCGCAAACCCGGACGAGGCTGTGAACAAAACATTTGACCTCTTTGTGGAGCTCGGCGCGGACGACAAGTCTCTCGACTTCCCGATTGTGTACGCCAGCGCAAAGCAGGGGCTCGCGGGCATGGAGGCTGACCTTTCGAAGATGAAAGATATTCTTCCGGTGTTCGATACTATCCTCGCGCAGATCGAAAAGCCGTCCGGCGATCCAAAAAAGCCTTTGCAGATTTTGGTTACGGCTTTGGCGCAGGACAGCTACAAAGGAAAAATAGGGATTGGCAGAATCTACAACGGCGTGGTCAAAGCAAACCAGGACGTGGCGCACATCAACCGCGCCGGGGAGCAGACCAAAGAACGCCTGACGTCGTTGATGACATTCACTGGTTTGGACAAGGCAGAAACTGAGGAAGCACAGGCAGGGGATATTATTGCCATTGCCGGCATTCCAAACATTACCATCGGCGAGACGATTGCGGACAAAGAGAATCCGATTGCTCTGCCGCTCCTTTCGGTTGACCAGCCGACGGTTGAGATGCAGTTTATGGTGAACAACTCGCCGTTTGCGGGCAAAGAAGGGGAGTACACCACGTCGCGCCAGGTGCGCGAACGCCTACACCTTGAGCTGCAGACGGATATGGCGTTGCGCGTTCTCGACGGCGCGGACGGCAACTGGACGGTTTCAGGCAGAGGAGAGCTGCACCTCGCTATTTTGATTGAGCGCCTTCGCCGCGAAGGGTACGAGTTTCAGGTGGGACGTCCGCAGGTGATTATCAAAGAAGAAGACGGAAAAAAATTGGTGCCGTATGAATGGCTCAGTGTTGAAGTGCCGGATGAGCACGCGGGCGCGGTTATTGAAAAGCTCGGGCGCAGAAACGGCATTATGCAGGAAACCAGAAGCGACAACGGCATTACGTACATGGAGTTTTCAATCCCGACGCGTGGACTGTTCGGCTACCGCACGGAATTTTTGACGGATACGCGGGGCTTGGGCATCATGCATAGCGTATTTTCGGAGTATGCCGATGACGCATCACGCTGGCGCGAACGCGAGCAGGGCTCTTTGGTGTCCATGGAATCAGGCCAGACCAACCTCTACGGGCTGACCAACATCCAGAAGCGGGGAACGCTCTTCCTCGGGCCGCAGATTCAGGTCTACAAAGGCCAGGTCATGGGCCAGCACTCCAGGGGCGGAGATTTGTACGTGAACCCGACCAAAGCAAAAGAACTTTCGAACATGCGCTCCAAAGGAGAAGGCGTGACCGAGCACTTTGCCGTGCCGCAGGTTATGGACCTTGAAGACGCGCTCCAGTACATCGGCGATGACGAGCTTGTTGAAGTCACGCCGCAGAGCATCCGCATCCGGAAGTTCTACTTGGACGAGCACGAAGCAAAAAAGCACGCGAAAAAATAAGACGAGCATTTTCGGTTGCTAAATAACCGCGAGTTCTATACCATACAGATAGCTATTCTGTAGTTGTTCTTTTTGTATACCCGTCGCCACAAAGGAGGTTACACATGGCGAATATATTGCTGGTTGCGCCCGAAAATCCAGTCACGTTCTGGAGTTTCGATGAGGCGCTCAAGATGGCGGGCAAAGGGTGTGGATTCCCTCCGTTGGGACTCCTGACCATTGCCGCCATGCTGCAGGACGAGCACGACGCGCGCGTTGTTGACATGAGCGTCCACCCGCTCGAAGACGGTGATCTTGTGTGGGCTGACCTCGTGCTGACTTCGAGCATGATTGTGCACTGGAAGTCGCTGGAGTCGGTCATTGCTCGGTGCAACGCAATCGGCGTGCCGGTTTTGAACGGCGGTCCGCTTGCCACGCAATACCACCAGGACATCACAGGAGACGCGGTCTTCTACCTCGGCGAGGCGGAAAACGGCTTCTTGGATGTCGTTACGCGGATGCTTCATCCGTCGTACGCGATTGCGCGCGAATACGTTGACCGCCGGGGCGACTTCAAGAGCCTCGAGGCAACGCCGATTCCGCGCTGGGATCTGGTCGATTTGAATGACTACGCGTGCGTGGCCATTCAGATGACCCGCGGATGCCCGGAGAGCTGCACGTTCTGCAACATTCCGGCGCTCTACGGGAGCACCACGCGCGTCAAAGCGCAGAACGGAACCATTCAGGAACTGCAGCGGCTGTACGATCTGGGGTGGCGCGGTTCGGTCATGATTATTGACGACAACTTCGTGGGCAACGCGGAACAAATTCGTCGGGTCCTCGAGGAAGACGTCATTCCCTGGCAGCGCGCACACCGCTATCCGTTCCAGTTCAACACGCAGGCATCAATCCGCGTGAGCGACAATCCCGAACTTCTGGAGGCGATGCGTCTCGCGGGGTTCGTGAAAGTATTCGCCGGGATTGAATCGCCGGTTGCAGAGAGCCTGAAGTTTATGGCTGCGCGCAAGAATCTCCAGGGCACGACCCCGCTTCTCCTCAAAGTGCGTGCGCTGCAGAAGACCGGATTCGAGGTACAGGCAGGCTTCATCATGGGGCTTGATACTGACCCGGATGACATCGGCGATGTTATGCTCGCGTTCATCCGTGAAGCAGGCATACCCGTTGCCATGGTCGGCCCGCTCGGCGTACTGCCCGATACGCCGGACCATAAGCGTTTTACGCGCATGGGCCGGCTGGTGGAAGGCGCGTCATACGGCGGAGATTCCGGCATTTTCAGCCGGGGACTCAGCTTCAAGCCGCTCGACCGCGCCGATGGAACCGATGGCACCGAGTGGCTCCTCGCGCAGCACCGCGAACTCGTCCGCAGGCTGAACAGCCCGGAGATTTTCTTCGAGCGCTGTCTGACCCTGTTTGCGCACCGCGGACCGGATACGGTCACCAAGAATCATCCGGACTGGTCCAAGGCGCGCGCGTTTTTTCTCTCGCTCGCGAAACAGGGCATCTTCGGCAGCTATCGCTCGCGCTACTGGCGGTATCTCCTGACTGCGCTCTGGAGGCATCCAAAGTCGTTTCCGGACGCCATGAAGCTCGCCATCCAGGGGCACCACCTCATCAAAACCACGGAGCGCGCGCTTCAGGCCGACGAGGTGCACACTTTTCTCGAAGACGCGATTGCTGAACTCGAGAGATGGGCGCAGGGATCTCGCGACGCGTACACCAATGCCGGCACATACGCCAGCAGCCTCATGGCGCAGCTCTCTCGCAAGTTCAAAGACGCTCGCCACGGGCAAGCCGCGGTCGAACACAACGTGTCGCTGCTTTTGAAGGCGGCGAAAAAACAGTGCCGACGTTTACGGGATGACTTCGGCCATCAATTCGCGGATCTGCTCAATCAACTTGAGATGCACGCGCATCAGATCAGGGGATAGTCAGACCCGTGTTTGCACGGACACTCGCGCACACGCTATGCTTTTTCAGGTAGCGTGTGCTTTTCTTTTATGCCATAAACCCCTCGCTCTGGATTTTCCAGAGTTTTTGGTACAGACCTTTTTTCCGCGCGAGCTGTGTGTGGGTGCCGGTGTCCACGACATCGCCTTTGCTCATGACGATGATGCGGTCCATTTTTAGAATAGTGGAGAGTCGGTGCGCGATGACAATGGTGGTTTTGTCGCGCATCAGTTTTTCGAGCGCGTCCTGGATGTAGCGTTCAGACTCTGAGTCCAGGCTCGAGGTTGCCTCGTCCAGAATCAGAATAGGCGCGTTTTTCAGGATGGCGCGAGCAATGGCACTGCGCTGGCGTTCGCCGCCTGAGAGTTTGATGCCGCGTTCGCCCACGAATGTGTCGTAGCCTTCGGGCAGCTTGTCGATGAAGGCGGTGCAGTGCGCTTGCTCGGCCGCCTGCATCACTTCCTCGTCTGTGGCGTCGAGGTTGCCGTAGCGGATGTTTTCCATGAGCGAGCGGTGGAACAGGACGGGATCCTGCGGGACGAGCGCGATGTTTTTTCTGAGACTCTCTTGAGTCGCGCGCGAGATGGGCTGTCCGTCAATCAGGATTTTGCCGCGCTGAATGTTGTACATCCGCAGGATGAGCTGGACAATGGTGGTTTTTCCGGAGCCGGACGGACCCACGAGCGCGACTTTTTCGCGCGGTTTGATTTCCAGATTGAATTTCTTGAACACGTGGCGCGTTTTGCGGTAGCTGAAGTTGACGTTTTCAAACACAATGCCGCCCTCGGAAACCGTGATGCTTTCAGCGCTTGCCGAGTCCGTGACTTCCTGCGGCGTTTCCAGGATTTCAACCATTTCTTTTGCGTCGGCGAACGCCTCGTAGGTGCGGCGGATAATGTGCCCCAGGCGGCGGATGTGCATGAACAAGCTGACAAGGTATCCCTGCAAGAGCGCGAAGTCACCGATGGTGAGCATGCCCTGCGACCACAGGCGGACGGCAATGGCCATCACCAGGAATTCAATGACAATCATGAGCCCGTACTGCACGCCGATGTTGACCTCGCCCACGTTCCAGGAGAAGGTGGTGATGTTTCGATGCTGGCTGGTTATTTTTTCGAATGCTTTTTTTTCAAACGGCTTATTGGTGAAGAGTTGGATGTTGCGGATATTAGTGAGCGCGTCCGCGAGCACGCCCGTGACTTCGGAATCTTTTGCGGAACGCTTTTCGTCGTACTTCAGCCGCCAGCGCGCCACAAAGTAGTTGACCACCGTAAAAAAGAGAATCCAGCCAAGGGTCACGAACACGATGAGCGTACTGCGGAACCAGATGACAATCAGCGAGCCGGTCATAACCACCACCAGAGGAATGAGCTCCCAGAGCATCACGTCTGAAAAATCTTCAAACGCGCGCGAGAGGCGCCTGACTTTTCTGACCAGCGAGCCGGTGAAGTTGTTGGCGAAGAACGCGTTCGAGTGGCCGAGGAGGTAGTCAAAACTGCTGCGTTCAATATCTGCCATGACTTTGGGCTGGGCGCTGTTGTTGATGATGTGCGCGATGAGCGAGAAGAACCAGCCAATGGCATGGATGGCAAGGATTAGTACCAAGATGTGGGTCAAAGGCGCAATTGACGTGACAAAGTCGCCGGCTATTGCCTGGTCAATGCCGTCAAAGAGCTGTTTGTAGTAGAGCGGCACGAAAATGCCGGCCACTTCCGCGATGAGGAGGATAACGCCCAAAAATACGTACCATCCGAGGTATGGGCGCATGTGCCGAAGGAATATTTTAACGACTGATTTATTTGAGGGAGAAGACATGCAGAAAACGATATAAAAATGTCCGCACACGGGTGCTATTATAATATGACGGTTTTTTTTGCGTCCGTGTTACGTGCGGGGCAGGTGGCCGGGCGCGTAGGCGTGGAGTGGAAGGGTATTCCAGTGCTTCAAAATCGGTGTGATGAATTCCCACGCGGCTCTGACTTCGTCCGTGCTTGCGAACAAAGTTTGTTCTCCTCGGATGCAGTCATAGAGCACTTGCTCGTACGCGTCGTGCGGATGGCGTGTGTCTTTGGGGGAGCGATAGTTGAACGAGAGTTCTCGGGGCTCGACGTGCATGGTGAATCCAGGTTTTTTTGCCCAGAAGCGCGCGACAATGCCCTCGTGCGGCTTGATGGAGAAGGTGAGTATGTTCTGCAGTTTCTGGTTGGGCTCGAGTTCGCAGACGCAGGTCATCTTTTGCTTGAAGTAGATGTTCACTTCTGTACATTCTTCCCCGAGCGCTTTGCCGCTCTCGAGCGTGAAGGGAACGCCTTTCCAGCGCTTGTTGTTTATGTGCGCGATGATTTTGAAATAGGTTTCCGTTTTTGAGGTACGCGTTACTTCTTTTTCTTTGGTGTACCCTTTGTACTGCGCGCGCGTGACCAGGTGGTCCATACCTTTTGTTTTAATCGGCGCGAGCGCGGAAAGGACGGCGGCGCGCTGTGTGCGGATTGCCTCTGCGTTCAAGTCGCCGGGATCTTCCATGGCAACCAGAGAGAGCATCTGCAATAGGTGGTTTTGACCGACGTCGCGCAGAGCGCCATTTTGATCATAAAATTCACCGCGTTCGGTAATGCGTTCTTTTTCTAAAAGTTTTATTTCCACGCGCTCGATGTGCTCGCGATTCCAGATGGGTTCGAACAAGGTGTTTGAAAACCGAAAGGTCAGGATGTTCTGGAGCGTTTCTTTGGCGAGGTAGTGGTCGATGCGAAAAATTTGCTCTTCGCGGAACAGTTGCGCCATCAGCGTATCTAATTTTTGCGCGGTGTTCAGGTCTTTGCCGAACGGCTTTTCGACCAAGACGCGAGTCCAGCCTTCTTCGCCGCCGCAAGGGATGGTAAGTCCGGAGCGGGCAAGATGTTTGAAAATTGATCCATAGTGTATCGGCGGCGTGGCGAGATAGAACAGCTTGTTCGCGCAACCGTTCATCATCTCGTCTATTTCGAGGGTTTTTTCACCAAGCGCGCGGTAGGATTGCAGATTATCGAACGTACCTTCCTGAAAGCAGGTGTTTTTTAGAAAATCGGCAATGCTTTTTTCCGAGGCGCGCTTGTTGCTCTTTTTTATCAGCGGCTTCAGAAATTTTTGAAACTGCGCGTTGCTCCAGCCGCGGCGCGAGAATCCGACAATGTGGAATCGTTCGGGCAGCATGTTCTCGCGGTATAAATCAAAAAGCGCGGGAATGATTTTCCTGCTCGCGAGGTCGCCCGTGACTCCGAAAATGACAATGGTGGTTGGTTTTGTTTTTGCTTGTGGTGCCATATGGTGCTGTTATTGTACCGTGTTCCGGCGCGCAAAACAAATACGCGTCTTTTTGCGAAGCAGTCGAGCGGATGCTATACTGTGATGGATATGAGTTATGTTATTCCCATTCTTTTAGGAACGGTCCGGCAGGGGCGCGAATCAGAAAAAGTCGCTCGTTTTGTGCTCGCGCAGCTGGAAGCGCATCCGGACATTGAAACCGCACTGCTTGACGTGCGGGAGATGGAGTTGCCCATGGACGACGAGGGGCGTGTGCTCGCGGACAAAAACCACGCGTATCGCGATGCTATTCTCAAGGCCGACGGCTTGGTGATTGTTACGCCCGAATACAACAACAGCTACCCAGGAAGTCTGAAGCGCGCGCTTGATATTCTGCTGCCGGAGTATCGTCATCGCGCGGTCGGGGTGGCGGGCGTGTCCAACGGGTCGTTTGGCGGCGCGCGCGCGATGTGGGCGCTGTATCCGGTTTTGCGCAAAATCGGGCTTGTGGCTATTGATAAGGAATTGAATTTTGGAGACGTCGAAGAACTGTTCGCGGACGACGGGTCAATCCATGATCCCGAGACATGGGAGAAGCGGGTCAGCGGGTTTATTGCGGAATTGCTCTGGATGTCACACGCACTGCGGCTTGGCAGGGAGCAGGATAAAAAATAAAACGGCGCACACTCGGAGAGTGTCGCCGTTTTTTGGTGCTCCCATCAGTAGGGCAGGAGCGTGAACCGCCCCTCGCACTTGAAGCACCGCGTTTCGGTTGGGCGCCTGATGGCGTCGCGGCCGTAAAAATCGTTCTTCCGGCAGTGCGGACAGCGCGCGTACCCGTTGTAATCGATGCGAACTTCGTGGCGCGGCTTTTCGCGCACCGCACCTGAGTGCTGACGGTGCTGGGCAATGATGGTGCGCCGGTGCATGAAGCCGTGGCGTTTGGTGCGACCCTGCTTCACCGGCTCGCCGCAGTAGTTGCAGTGGTACATCTTGCCGCTCCTGGGCGGGGTGAAGGTCACCTTCGCGAGTTCCTTGTCGAGCGCTTCATAGGCGGTAGTCATCTCGTACCTCCGTGGATTATGGGGTGTGACGGGGATTGAATGTACAAAAATAAGACAAGGGGCTATTATGTCGTATACATACTCATATGTCAATCCACGAAACAGTCATACCGCTCTACAAGCCGCTCGGTAAAACACCGCTTGAAACCATAAACGCGTTGCGAAACAGCGACCCTGTTTTTTCGCATAGTGCTATGAGCTACGCGGGCAGGCTTGACCCCATGGCCGACGGACTGCTGCTTGCGCTTTCCGGAGACGCGCTTTCCAAACAGGAAGCGCTGAGCAATCTCGACAAATCATATGACGCGGTCGTTCTGTTCGGCATCAGCACTGATTCTGATGATCTCTTAGGCATGCCCGCGCGTGACGGGCACTCACTTCCCGCGGAGTCGCGCATGAGAGAGGCGCTGCAATCGTTCGCGGGGGTGTGCACCCTGCCGGTGCCTGTATATGCATCCGTGCGCGTACAGGGTAAGCCGCTCTACTGGTGGGCGCGCAACAAAAAACTTGATGATATCACTATTCCATCCCGCACCACGCGCATCAATGCGATTGATGCGGTTGCGGTTGGCAGCACATCGTTTCAAAGCGTTTTGGCGCGCGTACGCGAGGCCGTGCCTTTGGTGTCAGGTGATTTTCGCCAGACTGAAATTATACAGGCATGGCAGGCGCTCGCGGAGCCGCGCGAGGCGCTCGCGACGGTGTCGTTTTCTGTTTCCTGCACAAGCGGGACCTACATCCGGTCGCTCGCGCGCGAGCTGGGAAACGCGCTTGGTTCGCGGGCATTGTTGTATTCGCTCACCAGAACCAGCATTGGCCAGTATAGCCTTGAGAACGCGCGCCGCGCTATACATTGACCAAGGTTCGTATTTTCATTATGATACGCCCAGCATATGAAAAAATACGAGCACAACGGAACGACCTATTTTATCTCGGGCGACAATCCGAAGCTTTTGATTTGTTCGGGTATCCACGGAGATGAGTACGGCGTGGTTCGCTCAGTGCGCGCGTTTCTTGAGGCACATGCTGCCGTACTGCCTCCGTTCGTGTATATTCCGGAAATCAGCGCCAGCGCAATCGCGCTCGGCACGCGTGCAAACCAGGACGGCGATGATTTGAATCGCTGTTTTTTGGATGATACCGCAAGCGCCGAAGCGCGCGCGACCATGGACATTGTGCGGCAGTGCGGCTGTATGGTCTGTTTTTCGTTTCACGAAGATCCCGAGCACGGCGCATTCTATATGTATGACAACAAAACACTTCCCGCTGACGTACTGCACGAGTTTCGAGAGTGCGTCACCAAAACAGGCATAGCGCTGTTTACGGGTATTGATGATGCGGGCGACGATCTGCTCGGCCATGAAATAGAGGACGGTTACAAAGGCGATGTTGACTCATCGGAGCATCCCGGACCGTTTGAATCATGGCTCATTGAATCCGCCGGTTTTTCGCGCGTGTTCGGTATTGAGGTGCCGGGCAGTGCGCCGCAGGAAACAAAAGACCGAATTGCGGCCACGGTGTGCCGGTGTTTGGTTTCCCACAGCAGTGATTTTGCAGATTAGCATTGCTTGTGTATACTTATACATACTATGTTCCCGCAGAAAAACCTCAATAATAAGTCCATTGTCTCAAACGGTATGCATCCGAGGTTTTTCTAGTATCTTTTTCACCATAAGACCTCGGATGTTCCGAGGTCTTTTTTGTTCATTGTAAGGAGGTTTCAGATGACCGCCATTCCATTGCACAAGCACGCACGGCACGTTGCGCGTCCCTGCTTGTGCGCTGACGGGCCGTGTGGCAATGATGACTGCGAAGAGGCAGCTCGGCTCGATTTTCAGACGATCGAGCACTATCTCGACTGGGTTCGCCACACCGAGCGCAACCTGGATTGAGCAATAGACGGTACTTGTGCGCAGGTACCGTCTATCTATTTGCCAGATATGGTCAGTACGCTACAATACCAGTATGCCAGATATACAATGGAATTACCTCATTACCAGTTTGCAGAGCATATCCATCGGACAGAATACCGCGTACGCGTATGCAGTGTCTTTGTGCGTTTTTGTCGGACTACTCATTGCGCTGAAACTGTTTCAGGTGGTGCTTGTTGGGCGCTTGAAGCGTCTTGCCGAACGGAGCAAGACTGATTTTGACGACGCGATTATTGGCATATTCAAGAATATCAAGCCGCCGTTTTATCTGATGATTGCGCTGTACGTTGGATTGCAGTTTTTGGCGCTGCCTGAGATTGCCGGCCGCGCAGCTTATGTTTTTTTCGTGGTGGCGGTGACGTATGAAGTCATTCAAGCGGTTGAGCAATTGGTCGGATACGGACTTCATGCGTATGCCGTCAAAAACAAGGAAGAAAATGAAAACGATGAGCACGCGACCTCAATGGTGCGCACCATGCACATCATGGTCAGGGCGGTGGTGTGGGTTGTCGGCATTTTGTTGATACTTTCTAATTTGAACGTGAACGTGTCGTCGCTCGTTGCCTCGCTCGGCATTGGGGGTATTGCGATCGCGCTCGCGCTCCAGAACGTGCTGAGTGACGTGTTCAGTTCGTTTTCAATTTATGTGGACAAGCCGTTCAAAGTGGGGGATTTTATTGTGGTGGGCGCGGATTCGGGCACGGTCGAGCGCATCGGCCTCAAGACCACGCGTGTGAGGACGCTGCAGGGTGAAGAATTGGTGATATCCAACAAAGAACTGACTACCGCGCGCGTGCAGAATTTTAAGCGCATGGAGCGCAGGCGCGTGCTGTTTACGATCGGCGTGGTGTATGGCACCGCGAGCGTTGCGCTTGAGTCTATTCCAGTCATCGTGCAAGAGATTGTGGACTCCATCGACGGGCTTGAGTTTGACCGGTGCCACTTCGCAACCTACGGAGACTTCAGTTTGAATTTTGAAATTGTGTTTTATGTGCAATCCTCGAACTATGTTGAGTATATGGATCGGCGCGAAGCAGTGAACCTCGCGTTGTATCAGCGGTTTGAAAAAGAAAAAATTGAGTTTGCCTACCCGACGCAGACCGTGTTCGTCAACAAAGGTTGATTGACTTTTCGTTTTCGTTTGGTATAGTACCTATACTGTTCCGGACAATAGATTATTCGAAGTTCGGAAACGTTTTTTATCAGTAATTGGGTACAAAATTATGCAAGACGAACAGAACCCAATGCCAGCTGGCGACGATCAGGCCGCACCAGCAATGCCTGAAGCACCTGCAGAAGGTGGCGACATGGCTGCTCCGGCTGCGCCTGCAACCCCTGAAGTACCTGCAGAAGGTGGCGAAGGCGGTGCTGCACCTGAAATGCCAGCACAGTAGTTTTCGTTTTTTTCAGAGGAAAACCCGTTATCACTGTGGTGGCGGGTTTTCTTGTGGTCGTCTTTTTTTATTGTCTGTGTAGGTGAAAAGTGATAGGATTCCCCATATGTTGCTGTATAATACGCTTTCCCGAACCAAAGAAGAATTACGTCCGATTCACGGCAAGACCGTGGGCGTGTATTCGTGCGGGCCGACGGTCTACGGATACGCGCACATTGGCAACATGCGCACGTATATTTTTGCGGACGTGCTCCAGCGCGCGCTCGAGATGAGCGGCTACCGCGTGAAGCGCGTGATGAATATCACGGACGTGGGGCATCTCACCGGAGATACTGATGACGGAACCGACAAGCTCGAACAGGGCGCCGCGCGGGAGCAGAAGACCGTTTGGGAAGTTGCGCAGTTGTATGCTGACGCTTTTTTCGCGGATGCGGAGAAGCTGAATATTGCAAAGCCCAAAAAAATCGTTCGCGCGACCGAGACCATCAAAGACCAGATTGCACTGATTGCACAGTTGGTTGCTTCCGGATATGCCTATGACACTGACCAGGCGGTGTACTTTGACGTGGCGACATTCAAAACATATGGCGCATTGTCCGGACAGTCGTTGGCTGAAAAGCAGGTCGCCTCGCGCAGCGACGTGGTGACTGATCCGCAGAAACGCAATCCCGCTGATTTCGCGCTTTGGTTCAAGCGCGTGGGCCGGCATAAAGACCATGTGATGCACTGGGACTCGCCGTGGGGCGACGGATTTCCGGGGTGGCACATTGAGTGTTCGGCGATTTCAGCCAAAGAACTCGGTCAGCCGTTTGATATCCACACCGGCGGCATCGACCACATCGGCACGCACCACACCAATGAAATCGCGCAGTCAGAAGCCGCTACCGGCATGCCGCTCGCGCACATCTGGATGCACGGAGAGTTTTTGGTGTTTGATAAGCAGAAGATGGCAAAATCAGACGGCAATATCGTGACCGTTTCCACGCTTGTTGAAAAAGGATTTAATCCGTTGGCATTCAGATATCTGGTGTTGTCCGCGCACTATCGTTCCCCGCTTTCATTTTCATGGGATAGTATGGAGCAGGCACAGCAGGCGTACGACCATGTGGTGCGATCTGTTGCCCGCATATTGGCATCACCGAAACAGAAAAAGAGCAATGAAGCACAATCGTTTATAGATCGCTTTCGTTCGTTCATACAGGACGATCTTGATACACCGCACGCGCTTTCATTGCTTCATGAAGCGCTCGACAGCAGCTCATTGGCACCATCTGAGAAGAAGTTGATTATATCCACCTATGACGAAATACTTGGTGTGCGGCTCATTTCGTCCGCTGAAGCGCTTCTCGACTCAGTGCCTAAGGGTTTACACAAAGAAGCGGTCAATCGGCAGCGCGCGCGCGAGGCCGGTGATTATGCGACCGCAGATACTATTCGGCTTAGTGTAGAGAAAAAAGGGTATAGTATTGACGATCTTTCAGATGGAGATTTTGTTGTGTTGCCAATGCAGGTTGCGCGGCCAAAAAATGAGTAATCCACAGCCGTGTTGAAAAGAATTTACATTTAGCCCCGTTTTTGCTACTCTTTACGACGTACACGGGTTCGCCCGTATTCCATTCGAAATTAATAATAAGCATTAGGAGTAATACTCTATGGCAAAGCTTACGAAATCGCAGCTCTATGCAACACTCTCAGAGAAGAGCAATATGAGCAAAAAGGACGTTTCAGAATTCATGGACATGCTCGTCGATCTTGCATACGACGAAGTAAAGTCAAGTGGTGAGTTCACCATTCCGGGTGTCGGAAAACTCGTCAAGGTTGACCGAAAAGCACGCATGGGACGCAATCCCGCAACCGGCGAAGAGATTCAGATTCCTGCAAAGACCGTGGTTAAGTTCCGCGTCGCAAAAGCAGCGAAGGACGCAGTACTCTAGTACTGATTCAATTCTCACGTTTTAGGAAAGAGCCTCCATAATGGGGGCTCTTTTGTTTTTTGTGGTATAATACGAACATACCTATGCAATTCAATTACAAAAACACAGCGGGCATTTCCGCACAAGATTTGTCGGCAACCACAAAACGGCTCGCGTCATATCTGCGTACGTTGCAGTCCGCTTCTCAAGATAGATCGTACAGTACTGATGAAACGTCGCTTGCCGCTCCGCATGACGCGGCTGTGCGAAAACGCGTGAAAGCGGTGTGTCGTGATGTCTGCTCATCAAAAACCGTTGAAGTGATGGTCGTGGGTATCGGCGGATCCAGTCTTGGGACGCGCGCCGTATACGACGCGCTCAAGCCGAAGGGTGTTGCGCTGTCTTTTTTTGATACGGTGTACGTACCTGATCTTCAGAACGCCGCGCGGCGCATTCGGGATACGTTTAAGCAAAAACGTGAAATCGTCATCAATGTCGTCAGTAAATCGGGCACCACGAACGAAACAGTCGCCAACGCGCGCGTGTTGATTGACGCGTTGAAGCGCGCCCGAAAAAAAGATTGGCAGCGGTTTATGGTGGTGACGACTGAGCCGGGTTCTTTATTGGATCAGTGGGCTTCAGAGCAGGGGATTCATTCTTTGCCGAATCCGCCGCACGTTGGCGGGCGCTATAGCGTGATGAGCGCCGTAGGACTGTTTCCGCTGCAGTGCGCGGGTGTGGATATTGACGAGCTTCACAAGGGCGCGCGCCGCGCGCAAAAAAAGTGTCTTTTTGGAAAGCCGACAGAAAATTATGCGCTGCAGTCAGCAGCTATGCTCTATCGCGCGATGAAAAAAGGCAAGATAATCGAAAATTTGTTCATCTTCAACCCCGGACTTGAGGAAGTAGGGAAGTGGTACCGCCAGCTGCTTGCGGAATCGCTCGGCAAGGAACACGATGCCCGCGGCAGGGAGGTGCATGCCGGTCTCACGCCGATTGTATCTGTGGGGTCTGTTGATTTGCACTCAACCGCGCAGCTTTATCTGGGTGGTCCTGATGACAAGTGCACCACCTTTGTTTGGCTTTCCTCTGGACAAGATGTGCGTATTCCGAATGTTGATGCGCGGCTTGCGGCACTCGTTCCGGAGCTGAAGCGAAAAACAATCAATGAATTGATGGAGGCGATTTACGAGGGTACCAAAGGCTCATACAAAAAGCGGGGGCTTTTGTTTGCTGAGGCGGTACTTCCCGAACTGAGCGAGGCGGCGTTGGGAGAATTTTTGCAGTTCAAGATGATTCAGACCATGCTGCTCGGCAAACTCATGGGCGTCAACGCGTTCGATCAGCCGAACGTCGAAGAATATAAGAAAATAACCCGTCGAATTCTTTCTCGTTCATAAGGAGGTTTTTATGCAGATTAAACCATTTCCAAAAGCGCCGCGATTGCGCACGCTTATCGGACCGAGCTTTATTCTTATCGGGCTTGGGCTCGGCAGCGGTGAGATTATTTTATGGCCGTTTCTTTCCGCGAATTACGGGCTTGGGATCGTCTGGGCCGCGGTGCTCGGCGTGTCGTTCCAGTTTTTCATGAACATGGAAATTGAACGGTACGCGCTCATCAAAGGCGAGAGCGTGTTCGTGGGATTCAACCGGATGTGGAAAGGGTTGCCGTACTGGTTTATCGTATCCTCATTCATCGGATTCGGGTGGCCGGGCATGAGCGCCGCGAGCGCGGTATTGATTGGAAAAGTGTTCGGCGTCGGAACAAACACACACTACATCGCCATTTTACTCCTCGTGCTCACGGGCATTCTGTTTACGCTCGGCCCTTCGCTCTACAAAGTCGTTGAGACATTCCAGAAATGGATTATTCTGATAAGCGTGCCGTTTATCACGATTATCACCGTTCTCATCGCGAAAAGCGCCGATTGGGTTGCGCTTGGAAACGGGCTCGTCGGACAAGGCGACGGATATACGTTTATACCTGAGGGGATTGCGATGGCTGTGTTCTTGTCTGCGTTCGCGTACGCGGGCGCCGGAGGAAACCTGAACCTTGTGCAGTCGATGTACATCAAAGATAAAGGGTATGGCATGGGCGCGTATGCCGGAAAAATCACCAGTCCGGTGACCGGCAAGAAGCGCGCTGAGATCGGCACGGGCGCGACAGTCCGTTTTGAAAAGAACGCGGAGAATATAAAAAATTTCAAAGTATGGTGGAAGCGGGTGAATGCGGAACATGCCATGGTGTTTTGGCTCACTGGCGCGTTTACCATGGTCATGCTTTCTTTTTTGGCGTATATGACCGTGCACGGCCAGTCTGGGGTGGCGCAGGGGATTGGATTTATTACGCTTGAGTCAGATGTTATTGCAACACTCCTTCATCCAGCTGTTTCAGTGTTGTTTCTTCTGGTGGGCGGTACTATGCTGCTTTCGACGCAGATCGGCGTGTTTGAATCCTGTTCGCGGATTATTGCGGAAAACATCGCCATCAGAAAAGAATCTAACAAAAAAACTGTCCATCTTTCAAGGATGTTTTATACAACCCTGTGGCTGTTTATTGCGTTCGGTATTGTGGTGATGCTCGCCGGATTTAACGAGCCAAAGGCGCTTATTGTGCTTGGTGCGGTGATTAACGCGTTTGCTATGCTCGTGCATTTGATTCTGACATACTTCCTGAACCGCAGAGAGTTGGCAAAAGAATTTCGTCCGTCTCTCTGGAGGCAGGGGATTATCTGGCTCGAAATTGCTTTTTTCGCGGTGTTTACTGGAATTGTAGTGTGGGATAAGTTTTTTACCTAAATAGTAATTCTTTTGAAGACCCGCCGTCTGGCGGGTCTTTTTTGTTATATATTAGCCAAGAATTGACAAAATACTCAAAATGTGCTATAGTTTTATGTTGAAAACCAACAAAGCTCTATCACAATTCACCGTGCCTGTTGGCACAAACCACCACTCCACAAGGAGGTGTTTCATGAAGCATCTGCTCCGCAGTGCAATGTGTATCATTCCCCTGATTCTCATGTGTGTCTCATGCGCTCGGAATACAGGGAGCGAAGGAGGCGGAATCCTGCCGGACCTTGGCATGAATTCCGCGGTCGATGAGTCGTATGTTCAGGACGCTGGGAAGCGTATCCGCTTTGCGTACCCCGAGAAGTCGCACGTCGCTGCGAAAGTTGTGCAATGGGGCGCGCCGATCTACAACGCCATTATCGACATTCGGCTTACGCGCAACGGACAACCCGTACCCCTCGCACACATTGAGTTTTCGCGCTCTATTTCCGGGCGCGAGCTTGTGTATGCGTCTGAAGGGGGCACGTTGCATGACGGAACCGCCCAGGTTGCGATTGTTCGTGACGCCTATGCGAGCGCGTCTGGATACTATGTCGCACGCGCGACGGACGCGAACACGCACGAACTGCTTGGCACATGGGGAAGTATTCCCATTAACGAGGGACGGATCACTGAACTTGAATTGCCGATCGGTGAGCAGGTGCAGGCCGCATCCCGCGTTTTGACGGATCGGGTTACCGAGCCGTCGTTTGAGCTGGTTCCCCACAATGCCGGGGATCGGATTGTTGTGCCGGGCGCGGCCGGGGTTCTGATCGCGTCGTTTGATATCGTGTTTGCGCACGACGTTCTTCAGTACCCGCTTCGGCACATTGTCATACAGGATGACTTTGACGGGGCATACGCGCTGGGCGATGTGTTCTCCAACATGCGTATCGAAATGGAGGGCAAACAGCTCGGTTATACGTTCGGCACGCTCCATACCGGTGAAACCGTATCGGATGAATACGGTATGGGGTACGTCTATGACGGCTTGGCGATTGTCGGCCAAAAGGGCGATATCCGCACCATAAACGTCTACGCGGACGTGCGGACGAGCGTTTCGATCGAAGCCATGGACGACGTGTTTGCGGACGTTGACGGCGTTGTTGAGCCGTACATGATCAGCGGCCGGGGAAACCATCAGTTTGATGTATATCCTGATGGGCCGATGTTGCGTGTCGGGATAATGCAACACGGAAGCTTCGAAGTTACCCTTGACGCCGAAGACGGGCTACCAACATTGCAATACGTGCGCGCAGGGGATACGTACACCGCAGGAACGTACCGCGTAAACGTCGGATTTGGGGAAGGTCTCTCATTTACCTCGTTTAGCCCGGTACTGAGCACATCGTTGAGCACACCTGCGCAAACGGTTGTTCGTTCGGTGCTGAGCAGCAAGTTCAATGCGACTGTGCTTGATGCGACCGTACCTGCGCAGCAGAGCACAAGCGGCATAATCGTCTCACTGAACCCCGGGACCACGGTACCACAGAGAGGCAGTGCGACTTTTGTGCTTCAGCACGTGCTGAATGAGAGCGTACCCATTGGAACTTCTGTTACCACGTCGTTGTACGGACAGTATGCGTCTGATGGAGTTGCGCATGATTTAATCGCTGCGCGAGGAGAAACGAGCGCCAGCGTGGTGACTGCTGGTTCATTCGGCGCTGACAGAGATTCGTTTCTGAAAACTCGCGCGGTGGTGGTAGCTGCCGCAGGCGAGGTGTTGTTGTTTCCGCGCATAGCGCTGGATCACTATTTCGCTGTAACACGCGGCGATGATGTGTCTGGTTTTTCCGCCAGTCTCATTGAAGGAGCTCGGATTGAAATTACTTTTTCGAACCCGCCTCCGGAAGACATCCGGATGGTCTTCGAAGACAGAAACCAGGAGTTTCTCATTTTGGTTGCCGATCGAATCGAGGGTACTACCGCGCATTTCTCGTTCGATTGGGATTTTCATTCGGGAACCCAGTGGGAACTCATAACACTTGGCGTCGAGGATAGAAACTACGGTTTTCTGTCCTTCTACGGAAAAGGCCGCGCCGGCAAAATCGCGACTTTACAGGACACAACGATTCGTTCTTTCAAGGTAGCCGCCCAATAGCGGGGCTGCTTGTCCTTTTCACAATCAGTAGCTCCTCACTCTTGCTGCTGATTGCAAACCCGTATCAAAGCAATGCTTTGGTGCGGGTTTTTCTTTTTCAGAGTCTCGGAGCGTGGTATACTAACCGCATGCTAGACAAAATAAAAACAAACCACAATCAAGGACAAAAACCGCGCAGTACCGATAAGGCTTGGATTGTTGCCGTTGATATGGGCTACGGCCACCAGCGCGCGGCGTACCCGCTCCGTTTTTTGGACCATCAGGAGGTCATCAACGCGAATACCTACAAAGGCATTCCCGAAAAGGACAAAAAAATATGGCAGCAATCTCGTAAAGCGTACGAGGCGTTTTCGCGTTTCAAGAACGTGCCGGTTGTCGGCGAGTGGGTGTGGAATATATTTGATTCATTTCAGTCCATTGACCCGTTTTACCCGAAACGGAATTTGACGCGTCCGACGTTGCAGCTCAAGCAGACGTACAGTCTCATCAAGCGCAAGCAGTGGGGGAAGCATTTGATTGAAATGCTCGGCAAGGAGCCACGTCCGCTGATTACCACGTTTTTTATTCCGGCGTTCATGGCTGAAGTGTGGGAGTATCCGGGAGACATCTATTGCGTGGTCACGGACGCTGATATCAGCCGCGCCTGGGCGCCGATGGACACCAGAGGGAGCCGAATACATTATCTCGCGCCCACCAAGCGCTCGCTCGAGCGGTTGCGGCTCTATGGTGTGCCAAAAGAAAACATTACCCTGACCGGATTTCCGCTGCCCGGTGAGATTATTGGAGACCATGAATCCGTGCTCAAAGAAGACCTGTGGCGCCGCATTAGCGTGTTGGATCCTTCCGGAGCATTCCACGCAAACTATCACGACACGCTCGAACAGTTTATTGGACCGAAGCCGAAGAGTGTTTCTTTGAGCCCCGATCGGCGCGTCTGGGTGATGTTCGCCATCGGCGGCGCCGGCGCGCAGAGAAAATTGGCGTGTAAAATTTTGTCGAGTTTGGCGGTGCACATTAAGACCGGTAAAATAGGAATGATTCTGGTTGCGGGCATCCACAATGATGTGAAGAAATTCTTTGAAAAAACAATACAAGAAGAGCGCCTGAGCGATTTTATCGGAAACGGCATCGAGATTGTCGCAGCTGATTCAAAGGAAGAGTATTTTAAGCGATTCAATCAGGAACTGCGGCACACGGATATCCTCTGGACCAAGCCGAGCGAACTCTCGTTTTATGCGGCGCTCGGGCTGCCGATTCTCATCGCTCCGCCGATTGGGTCGCAGGAGTTTTTCAACAAGTATTGGCTCGAGGTCATCGGCGCGGGGTTGCCGCAGGAAAATCCGCAGTATACGCATGAGTGGATGATTGATTATTTGGATAACGGCTGGCTTGCCGAGGCGGCGCTCCAGGGATACCTTGAGGCGCCAAGAAACGGCGTGGAGGAAATCAAAAAAGTAGTGTTTAAAACAGCGTAATATGAACTGGCTCGTCATTGTGCTCGCGGGACACCTTTTGAACGCGCTAGCGTTCCTTATGGACAAGTTCCTGCTTACTAAGAAAATTCCGTCACCGTTCGTGTACGCGTTTTTTATTGGCGCGCTCGGCATTCTGGCGCTCATACTCATCCCGTTCGGGGTGACGCTTCCGGCAACACCCGCGTTACTGCGCGCGCTCGCTGCTGGTGCGACGTTCATTCTGGCGCTGGTATTCTTTTTCGCGGGGCTCAAAGAGAATGAGGCGTCTCGCGTGGTGCCGCTGACCGGCGGGTTTGTGCCGGCGTTCACGTTTGTGCTCGCGTACTTTTTTCTTGGCGAGCGGCTCGGCGGACTCGAGGTGGCCGCGTTTATTGCCTTGGTCGCTGGGGGCGTATTGATTTCGCTCGAACGGAAGGGGAGAGGATCAAAAAAAGGATATTTCTATGCGGTTTTGGCCGCATTGGTGTTTGCGATCTCGTTCGTCGTCACGAAGCAGGTGTATATTGAGCAGACTTTTATTACCGGGTTTGTATGGTCCCGAGTCGGCGGATTTTTGTTGGCGCTATCTTTTCTACTCATTCCGTCGGCGCGCAACGGCATTCTACACCAACCGAAGCAAAAAGGCGGCGGCACCATCGCGGCGCTGTTTTTTACGGGTCAGGTGTCCGGCGCGCTTGGGTTTGTGTTGGTTAATTATGCTATATCCTTGGCTTCAGTATCGCTGGTGAACGCCATGCAAGGCGTTCAGTACGCGTTTTTGCTCGTCATGGTGTTTGTGGTTTCACGCAAATATCCGAAGGTGCTTTCTGAAAAATTGACCGGCATGGTGCTGGTGCAGAAAATAGCGGCCATTCTGCTCATATCAGCAGGTATCGGCTTAATTGCTTTTTAGCATAATACAGTAAAGCAAAAAGTAGGATTTTATTACTAGTAAGTCGCGCATAATATATGAATATACTTCACGCGCTTTATTTATTTATCTTCTCGCTCCTGCTCGCGTTTTTTGAAGTGCAGATTGAGGGCAAGGATGGCTGGGCGGCGCGTTTGCCGACCTGGCGGCCGCAGCGAGGCTGGTACGCCCGCTTTTATAAAAAAATGATGGGCGGCAAAGAATTGACCGGCTATCACATCGGCGTGTTCGGACTTGTGTTTCTGTTTCTGCACTACCCGTTTTTCGCGGGAGGCATATTGTGGAGCGTCGAGGAAGAGCTTTGGGTCATTTCAACGTTTCTGCTGGTGTCTGTGGTGTGGGATTATTTATGGATTATCATCAATCCTCACTATGGCGTCATCCGACGTCGTCCCCGGCATGACGTTTCGTGGCACCGCGTGTGGTGGGGGCCGTTTCCGCGAGATTACTATTTTGGCGTTTTATTTTCCGCACTGGTTTTGTATCCGCTCTGGTCGGTGCAGGTATGCCGGGAATGGGGGATACTACTTGGTGTTCTCGCCGCAGGAACCTTAGTGACGCTTCTGGTCACTGAATCAGTGCGTGGAGATGTCCAAAGGTAATGTTTTTATGAAGCGAGTTTTTAAAAGAATATTCAAGATAACAGTGACCGTTGGGGTCGTACTCGGTGTTGCGGGAACGATTTGGTTTATGTCGGGTGAGGGAGTGGATACACCCGATGAAATTCGCTGGGGCGCTTCGTTTTCTCCGCAGCAGGCAATTGATCTGGGGCTTGATTGGAGAGAGGTGTATATCGCGCTTTTGGATGATATGGGTGTACGTCACCTGCGCCTTGCCGCGCCTTGGCGCGATGTTTCGTCAGCGCAAGGTGTGTATGACTTTAGCGATATAGACTGGATGTTGACCGAGGCGGAGAAACGTGGAGCGGTGGTGAATATGGCCATCGGCAGAAAGCTGTTCCGCTGGCCTGAGTGTCATGACCCTGATTGGGTATACGGCGTCTCTTCTGAACGGTTTGACGATCTCGTGCTTGAGTTTGTTCGCGACAGCGTTGAGCATTTTCGCGATTTTGGCGCAATTAAGGCGTGGCAGGTTGAAAATGAGCCTATTTTCCCGTTTGGAGAGTGCTATGGCCCACAGCCGACCAAGGAACTGTTTGCGCGTGAAGTTGCGCTGGTGCGCACTCTTGATAACCGACCAATTACCAGTACCGATTCAGGCGAGCTGTCATCGTGGCTTTCTGTCGGCCAGTATGTGGATGAACTCGGAGTCAGCTTGTATCGCGTCACTGAAAATCCAACGTTCGGCAGATTCTATTATCCGATCCGTCCGGGTTTTTACCAAAAAAAAGCCGCATTCACGAAAGCCATTAACAAAAATCTCGATCGGGTTTTTTTGTCAGAACTTCAGCTTGAACCATGGACGACCGGGCCGCTTTCACATACCTCGCTCCGCGAGCAGTTTGAGAGCATGAATATATCCCGAACGCGTGCGACGCTTGCCTTTGCTCAAAAAACGGGCTTTGATGAGATATATTTGTGGGGGGTTGAGTGGTGGTACTGGCTTATGAGTGAACACGGAGATGGGCGTTTTTGGGAGCTGGGGAAAAGTGTCATGTAGTGTCCACGCCTCCCGCTTCGTGACCCTTGCATCGTCTTGGAATGACGTGTAAGATGACGAAGCTATGGGAGTTGTAACTAAGACCGGTGATACAGGAGATACTGCTCGATTTGGCGGTGCTCGCATTCCGAAGCACCACCCGAGCGTCGTTGCCAATGGCGACGTCGATGAGCTGAATTCGGCAATTGGGATGCTCGCCGCACTAGCCACTCTTCCGAGCGATATCGGCGCTGATCTGATTATTATTCAGGAGCGCTGTTTTGTTATAGGCGCAGAGCTTGCCACTCTGGCTGATGCCGCTGTTGACGTTCAAACGTATATTCCGCGCATTGACGAGCAGGATATAGAGTTGCTTGAACAGCGGATATCTTTTTTCGAGAGCCAGCTTTCTCCGCAGAAGTCTTTTTTGCTGCCGGGCGGCTGTCAAGCAGCATCGCTCGCGTTCTGGGTGCGCACGGTCGCGCGCCGGGCGGAGCGTTCTGCGGTTGCCTATGCCGCGCAGGAAGACATCAGTCCGCTGGTGGTGAAATATCTGAACCGACTCTCTGATTATTTTTATATTCTAGGCCGATATTGCAACTTTTTGGAACACACTCCAGAGGTGCCGTGGAACGGGGGGTCGGGCGAGCTCCCTGCACAGGATGACCGCCGCCAGACCTAGTCAGTTATCCACATTTTTTCGGCTGCGAACCATTTTGGGCTAACATATACTATTTCCATCACCACTACATATAGTGCTATAATACGAATTGCGGGCACTATATGTAGTGTTCGTCACAAAAACAATTAATGGCCTTTACTACTATGGATCCAAAACAAAAACATCCTTCCACCGACACCGACGCTGAGGCGACGTTTGTGCCTCGAGAGGTTGAGTCAATCAATGGCTACTACAAAAAAGTAGTGCTTGAGCCGAGCAGTGGGCCGGCTCAAGTAATAGGTGTGGACGATCAGACGGCTGTCCCGGCGCGCAACCCGAACAAGCAGCCGTATGAACTGAAAGATTTGGCATTGAAGGTATTTAATGACCGGTACGCGCTGAAGGATGAGACAGGCGGGCAGATTGAGCATACGCCGGAAGAAATGTGGTCCAGAGTTGCAAAGGCAATTTCACGAGTCGAGCAGGGAACCAAGCAGCAGGAATGGGAGCAGAAGTTTTATTGGGCGCTCGAGGATTTTAAGTTTGTGCCTGCGGGCAGAATTTTGACGGGCGCCGGCTCAGAAGCGGACGTTACTTTTTATAATTGCTACGTGTTGCCATATCCGGATGATTCAAGAGGCGGCATCATGGACAGCGTGAAGACCATGGTTGAAATCATGGCGCGCGGCGGCGGCGTTGGCGTCAATCTTTCTTCCCTGCGCCCGCGCGGCAGCTACGTGAAAGGCGTCAACGGAAAAGCGTCTGGCGCAGTGTCGTTCGGCGCGCTGTATTCGTTCGCGACCGGGCTGGTCATTCAGGGCGGTTCGCGCAGAGGCGCGTTGATGCTTATGATGAACGACGATCATCCTGATGTTGAAGAATTCGCGACCGTCAAGCGCACCATGGGCCAGATTACCAACGCTAATCTCTCAGTATGCATTTCAGACAAGTTCATGGAAGCAGTGAAGAATAATGACGATTGGGATCTGCAGTGGAAAGGAAAAGTGTACAAGACCATCAAGGCGCAGTACCTTTGGGATTTGATTACCGAGTCCGCATGGGCATCGGGCGAGCCGGGATGCGTGTTTATGGAACGCGCGAACAAAGAATCGAATACCTGGTATTTTGAAGACATTATTTGTGTTAATCCGTGCGGCGAGCAGCCGCTTCCCGCGTGGGGAGTGTGCAATCTCGGCGCTGTCAACCTTTCCGCGTTCGCGGTTGATGGCACCATCGATTGGCGCGGACTCGGCAAAACCGTACGCATTGCCATGCGATTCCTTGATAATGTTATTGACGCGACACCGTACGCATTTGAAGAAAACAGAGAGGCACAAATGAAAATTCGTCGTACTGGCCTTGGGACCATGGGTCTTGGCGATTTTCTTATCAAGCTGGGAGTCCGGTACGGAAGTGACGAAGCAGTCGCGCTTACTGAAGACGTGTACCGCTTTATTAGAGACGAATCTTACCGTGCGTCAGTTGATACTGCCTCGGAAAAAGGGCCATTCCCTATGTTTGATGCGGCAAAGTATCTCGAAGGTCTCTATATCAAGCGATTGCCGGAAGATGTTCGGCAGGGAATCAGAACGCACGGTATCAGAAACGGGGTACTCCAAACACAGGCTCCAACCGGCACCACCAGTATTTTGGCGGGCGCGTCATCGGGTATTGAGCCGGTGTTTGACTTCTCGTTCAAGCGCACTGATCGCATTGGTGAGCATATTGTCTATCATCAGCTCTACAAAGAATATGCTGAGCAGCATCCCGGAGAGGCGACACCTGACTATTTTGTGAATGCAAAACAGTTGACGCCATTTGAACATGTGAAAATGCAGGCTGTTATTCAGAAGTATACGGATGCCAGCATTTCAAAGACCGTGAACGCGCCAGAAGCGCATACGCACGAAGACGTCAAAGAACTGTATATCAAAGCATATGATCTCGGGTGCAAGGGCGTTACCTATTATCGTGAAAACTCCCGCGACGTGTCCGTTCTTGAGTCGCTTGATTCCACCAAAAAGAAAAAGAGTTCAGGTGAAGGTCTTACTCAGCAGCAGAGCGGCGATTATGTACCGCCATCGGTTGTAACCGGACAAGCACAGCCAATAGTTGCGGAACCTGAAACCGTCGAGGATAAAGCAGAACAGGAAATGCAGGAACGTGCCGGAACTGAGTCGAGTGGCGTTGTCGAACCAGCAACGCGTGATCATATTGAACCGCAGAAAAGGCCCGAGGTCATCAACGGAAGCACCTATAAGCTCAAGACCGCATACGGCGCGCTATTTGTGACCGTGAACAATGATGAGTATGGTGAACCGTTTGAAGTGTTTGCGAACATTGGCAAAGCGGGCGGATTTTTCGCCGCTAAGACAGAAGCAATCTGCCGGCTCGCTTCGCTCGCGCTCAGAAGCGGCATCGCGCCGGAAGAAGTAGTGAAGCAGCTGCGTGGCATACGTGGGCCTATGCCTTCATTTGGCCCGAATGGTACGAAGATTCTGTCACTCGCTGACGCAATCGCGCAGGTGTTGGACCGCCATATTTCAGGCAACCAGCAATCGCTTCAATTAGATTTTCAAAAACAGCAAACCACCGCGCCTGCGTCCGCACCACAGGCATCGGTAGAGGCTCCAGTCACCCAGTCACTCGCTGACCATGGTATCGCCCCTCAGTGTCCGGAATGCGGCGGAGATCTTGCCATGGAATCAGGATGCTACAATTGTCACTCCTGCGGTTATTCCAAGTGCGGCTAAACGTTAGTTCCCATGCTTTGCGGCTTAACGGCCGCTGTCGTGACCCCCATCCCTCCGAACTATTTCAGGGGGGATGGGGTTGGCACAATTATCCACATTACTGTGTACAACCGCCACTTGCGAAGGGGTACGGTGTGCGGTAAAGTGCAGCCAGTTAACAATCTACGCTTTTCAGGGAAGTCCGGTGAATCCGCTTTTCGCGGAGTAGTCCGGCACTGTGCCGCAACGGTAGCCACATCCTTATGGGGTTTGGGAGTCCGAGTACTGAAAAGACTTCACTTTTGTGAAGCCCCCCCTCGAGCAAGGATATGCATAGGCCTGAGTTTTTACGACATTCAGGCGTGCGCATCACGAACACACATACATCCTGCTCAGGCAGGATTTTTTGATACAGGAGGATTGTGATGGATGAACGTTCTTTAGCAGAAGCGCATGCGCCGATTGTTGCGGGAGCGAACGGGTTGCCGAATGGCGGCGCGTCGATCGGCGACACCATGATCGGGCTCGCGCAGTCGTCCATGCCGCGGCGCGCCTTGTTCGCGCGAGTTCCGTTTCTGGGCGCTGCCTTTCTCGGGGCGTGTTCAAATCCGGTCTCATCGCATGATGAAGCAGGGCTCTATGGGGATGAACGGTCGGGCGAAATCGTGATTGATTCGTTCAACGATGCCGATGGCGGTTTCTCGTTCGTGGCAAAGGCGGTTGCGAGCGTGCCGGGCCGCTATGCGCTCAAGGTCAGTAGGCTGTACTATTTCCTGGTTCAACCCGGACAGGAAGCAACGCCGTGGTCGATGCTTGTCGACGCCGGACACCGGCCCGTTGCGGAGTACACCTCCCTGGGGTGGATGGTGACCGAGATTCGTGGGACAAGCGGAAACTGGTGCTGTCTGGTGGGAAACCGCTGGCCCGGCACCTCGAACTTGAGCACCGTGTCCCGTCTTGGCTCGTATCCGATTTCCGGCAATAACGATCTCAACGGCCTTCTGACGAGATTTCGCAGGGGCACTATCGGTCTCGGGTTCAGCGCTGATGACGGAACCGTTCTGCCGGACGGCCAATCCGCTTTCGACATTCTGGCTCCGGTCACATCACCCGAACGGGGCGCGCCGTACTATGTCGCGTGGTTGCTCACGCAGGGGTTCAACCGCGACCGCGCGCGCAGTATGGCATAGAAAATTGGTGGCAGGAGAGGCGCACGCTTCTGCCACCATATTTCCAAAGTAATTGTACACATATGAAAAAACAATCAATACTGTTTATTTTACTACTTGCCGGGGTGGCATTGCTCGCAAATATTTTTATTGCCGGCGGCGCTCCACAGGCACGCGGCGCAGCATCAACCGGAGTATATCTTGCTGGATCGGCGCCGACGTCCGATTGGACGGTCATGGCGCTTTCTGCGGGCAATGATGCAATGGTCGAAACTGACTTTTTGGCATCCTTGAGCGGAACCACGGCAAACGATTATGCAAAGCGCATACTTGCCATCACCTCGCTTGGAGAAGACCCGCGTTCGTTTGGGAACGAAAATTATATATACAAACTTCAGCAGCTTTCAGTCAACGGTCAGCTTGGCGACGCTTCACTACTCTCTGACGACTTGTTCGGCGTGCTGGCACTGCGGTCCGCGGGCGTTTCCTCCTCACACGCGCTTGTGACGCAGGAAAAAGCTTATATTGAGTCTCAGCAACTTTCGGACGGAAGCTGGGATTTTGCAGCGAACAGCACGTCCGGCAGTATCGATTTCGCCGCACTGGGCATTATGGCCCTTCTTTCAGCGGGAGCGTCTCCAAGCGACAGTGTGATTATTGCGGCGACTGATTATATATTTGATGCGCAAAATGATGACGGCGGTTTTCCAATTACGCCCGGCGATGATTCAAACGCCGAATCAACCGCGTGGGCGCTTTCGGCGCTGTATGCGCTCGGTGAGGATCCAAACTTTTGGGTGCCGGTCGATCAGTCTCCGGCTGATTATCTTGCCGGCCTTCTGACAGACGAGGGGTACTATTTGTTCAATGCGTCAGCGAGCGCCGCGGATCTCCGCACGCCCGTGACCACCGCATACGCGCACATCGCGGCTTCGGGTTCTTATTTTCCGGTTGCGTCTATTGCGCTGCCTCCGTCTGCCGATATTAGAGTTGAAGGAATTAACAACTCTATCTGTGACAGTGTTGCTCGCGGTTCAGACGCGCTTGCGCTCGTGAAGAGTGCTTCGAGCGCGTGTGATTATACGTATGTTATTGAAACATATGAGTGGGGTCCGTATCTCACCACAATTAACCAAGATGTCGCCGCTGGACTCATTGGCTGGAATTTTATAGTGAACCATGAATCGCTTCAAATTGGAGCAAACCAATTTTCAGTGTCTGAAGATGATGCGCTGCTTTTATATTACGGCAACTGGGACGATCAAGAACTTCGGATTACGCATGCGGATACCGTGCTCTCGCTGAACGCGCAAAGTGCCGCGATCGTTGAAAAATATGTTAATGGCGCGTGGGAGCCGGCATCTGGCGCGACCGTATATCGGGGTAATGATGAATTTACTGCGGATACCAATGGCGCTGTAGCGCTTACGTGGAATGCGGCTGGCGTGTATCCGCTGTATGCAGGTGGAGACGGATATATCAGAAGCAACCGCGTCATGGTCGCGGTAGGGGATGGAGTGAGCCAGCAGAGCGTACCGCTCTCAGTTACCATCCAAAATGGTGGATCCAGCGGACAGCAGGATCAGCAGACGCCGGCGGTTTCGTTCGGCGTAACCGGTGATCTTAATTTTGGATCTTTGACGCCGGGCAGTTCGTCGACAAAATCAGTGACTATCAATAACACCGGATCTTCATCAATCACGACGACCGCGACCGTAAGCGGTTCAGAGGTGTTCACGAACAATCTTCAGCTTGATAGCACCGCACCTGCCTCATGGAGCAAAATCGTGGGCGTGAGCGCAACGGCTCCGGTCGCGGTGACGCTTTCAATTCCCGGAAGTTATACGCAGACCGGTTCGGTTTCCGGGTCTTTAATATTTTGGGCGAACGTCGCGCAATAGTATGAAATATGTTTTAATATGTATCTGCGTGTGCGTATTGCTCCCCTCTGTGGCTATGGCCGGCGTGACTGACGTGTCGCGCGCGCAGTTTCTGATTGAGGGAGGGTCGGGCAGAGTGCATTCCGAAGTGATGACCGTTACTAATCAGTCGCTCGCGCGCAGCGAATATCGCGTGCTTGCTGATGACGAGGCCATTGCCGCGCAGCCGCAGTACTTTACGCTTGAGCCGGGTGCATCGCGGTCTGTGGTGCTCAGGTTCCGCCAGCAGGATGCCTCGCGCGATTCGTCAGTATCGCTTCTTGCCTACGAAATGAACGATAACCCGGTCAAACTTGGCAATGGGCTCACTCTTCCTGTACAATTCAGGGTGCCGCAGGTTGCGGGTGCTGCAGAGGATCATTCTGGGCGAGTGTGGCGCACCATAGGGGACTGGGGGATATACCTCTTTGACCTTATGCTGGCCGCAACCGCGTTCTGGCTACTCAAGATTCGTCCACGGCGCAAGTATAAAAATCGCTGGCATCGTAACATTTCTTTCATATGAAAAAACTATATGTCCCGCTCGTTGCTCTCGTATTCCTTGTTGCTGGTTTTTTAATTGGCGCACAGAAACAGAACGAGCTGACCGTGCTTCCTGAAGAAACTACTGACGCCGCGTCCGTGAGCATGATGATTGATACGGGTGATTCGTTGATTGGTTTTCAAGACATAGATATTGTTGCGGGCGACACGGCGTGGTCAGTGCTTGAGCGAACCGACACGGCGCAAGACTCGCTTTCAATCAGCGCAGACACATACGGAGATTTAGGAGTGCTCATCAATGCGATGAACGGATATGAAAACGGTTTCGGCGACCAGTGGTGGCAGTACTGGGTTAATAACCAGTACGCTGAGGTTGCCGCGGACAAGTACCCAGTTTCAGACGGTGATGTGATACTTTGGAAATTTACTAATATACGATACATAGAACACTAATTGAACGAGATATATGCAGACCAAAAAACTTTTACTTTTTGCTGTGTTGTTTACTGCGCTGGCGATTGTTGGCCGATTAATTGAACATCCATGGAATTTTACGCCTATCGGCGCGCTGATGCTTTTTTCCGGATTTATGCTCCCTCGTCGTTTTTTGTGGATTCCGCTCACGTCGCTCGTGGCGACTGACGTGATTATTGGCACGTACCAGTGGCAGATAATGCTCGTGGTGTATGGTTCGTACGCGCTGACCGTTGCCGCAGCGTACACCTACCGCTCTTCGTATGGCTTCATGAAAGCGATTGGTTCAAGCGTCGGCGCGGCGGTTGGTTTTTTTCTCATTACCAATGCGGCGGTTTGGCTTTGGAGCGGTATGTACGGAGCGGGTGCTTCGGGACTTTTGGCGTCGTACGTTGCCGCGGTTCCATTTTTTAGAAATTCACTTGCGGGGTACACACTGTTTTCAGCTGTATTTTTTGGTATATATGAGATTGTTCGTGTTCCATTGAGCATGCGTGCGAGAGCCGCGGCCCGTTCATAAACAATACAAAAAAGAGCCCGCCAATGCGGCGGGCTCTTTTAATTACTATTATTTTTTTCTAGAAACAAGCGCAATCACAAGAATCAGAAGAAATGCGGAGAGCGCCATCATCGGGATGGTGATATAGCCGAAGTGGAACGTGTACTTGACCGCGCAGGATGTGCCATCGAGCGAGCAGGGGATAAGCGGATCGAGTGGCGCGAGCGTTGCTTTGATCTGTTCGACATAGTGGTAGGCTGCAATAACGGCCCCGGCCGATGAGAGTGGAATGATGTAAGCGGCAAGATCCCTTGTTTTGGCGACAAGCGCGGTTCCGGCAATAAACACTTGCGGATACATAAAGATTCGTTGGAACCAGCAGAGTCGGCACGGGTTATAGTGAGCCACTTCGGAATAGAACAGACTTCCCGCCGTTGCTATGAGCGGAATAATAAACAAGAGAATTGTATGGTTCTCTTGTATTCGTTTCACAATATTCTGACCGTATGAGGATCCGGTCAGCTTGTTGATGAGCCAGACAAGCAGGCTTGCGACAATGGTCGCGTCCGCCAGTACAGTGAATACTGACAGGAGCGTGGTTATTGTTTGTGTCATATGGTGCAGTATATCATACCTGGTTGATTTATTGGTAGTTTTTTGGTAGTCTTCTATGTTGTTCGTTTTACCTATCACGAGGAGGGGAGCCTCATGCCGTATCATCAGAACGACTGCGTTGTCGTCATTCGAGAAATCGCGGGGCGGCATCCGATTGTCGCCGTATTCCGCGGAGACGACTCACGTCAGAGCATTGAGTCATTCATGCGATCCGAGGGGTGTGCTCTGCTCACAGGAGACAACGGACGTGTACTCAAGAATCCAACCATTTCGTGGATGCCGAGCAACGCGTCTGATCCGTACCTGGTGTTCCACGCGTACACCGAGAGTGGACGCATGATCAGCATTACCTGTTCGGTTGATGTGGTGCCCTGTTTCGAACCGTGGTAAACAAAAAAGCCCTGACCTCTTTCGAGAGGCGGGGCTTTTTCTTTCTGGTTAGTGTGCATTAAAAAAGAGTACCGTATTGTCTTTGTAATCGACGGTAACGGTTGAGCCTTCTGAAATTTTTCCTTCAATAATGCGCAACGCAAGCTCATCAAGAATTTCATTCTGGATGAGGCGCTTCAGCGGACGCGCGCCAAAGTTTTTATCATATCCTGCTTTTGAAATGTGATCGCGAGCAACGTCGGTCAGTTTCAAAGTAATGCCTTTTTGCGCAAGGCGTTCTTCGACGTATGCGAGCTGCAGGTCAACGATTTCATGGATATCCTGCTCAGACAAATGCTGGAAGATAACTGTGTCATCCACCCGATTCAAAAACTCAGGACGGAATGCCTGTTTGAGTACTGCGTCAACTGCTTCGCGCTGCTTATCTGAATTATCGTCATACGCCGCAATGGCGTCGCTCGCGAGGTTTGAAGTCATAATAATGACCGTATTTTTGAAATTGACGGTGCGCCCTTTTGAGTCGGTCAAACGCCCGTCGTCAAGAACCTGCAGAAGTATATTAAACACGTCCGGATGCGCTTTTTCAATTTCATCCAGGAGAATAACTGAATACGGATGCCGGCGCACGGCTTCGGTCAGCTGGCCGCCTTCATCATATCCGACGTATCCCGGCGGGGCACCGACCAGGCGCGCGACTGAGTGTTTTTCCATGTACTCAGACATATCGATACGGGTAATCATTTTGTCATCGTTGAATAGGAACTGCGCAAGTGATTTTGCGAGCTCTGTTTTTCCGACGCCCGTCGGACCGAGGAATAAGAACGAGCCGATTGACTTGCCCTCTTCCTGGATGCCGGCTCGTGAGCGGCGAACAGCGTTCGAGACCGCCTTGATGGCATCTTTTTGTCCGATGACGCGCATTGAGAGTTCCTCCTCCATGCTCGAGAGACGTTTCTGCTCCTCGGTCACGAGGCGTGATACTGGAATGCCGGTCCAGCGCGAAACGATTTTTGCAACGTCTTCAGCGTCAACTTCTTCTTTGAGCAGAGGACTGTCTTTTTGCACGGCAGTCAGTTTTTTCTTTGCCGCAACAATCTGCTTCTCAATGGCTGGAATTTTACCATACTTAATTTCAGCAACACCCTGGAGGTCTCCCATGCGCTCTAGGCGGGTTGCTTCGCCCTTCAGCTCGTCAATCTGCGACTGGGCCGCTTTAATTTGGTCGATGTACTGTTTTTCGTTCTGCCAGGTGATTTCAAGCTGCTGATTATCTTCTTCAATTTCAGCAATTTGCTTTTCAATTTCTTTGAGCCGGTTCTTTGACGCGTCGTCTTTTTCCTTTTTCAGCGCTTCGCGCTCAATTTCAAGCTGCCGCACTTTGCGATGGATTTGATCAATAGCCGTCGGTTTTGAATCAATTTCAATACGTAAGACGCTCGCGGCTTCATCCATGAGGTCAATTGCTTTATCCGGCAAAAAACGATCGGTCAGGTAGCGGGTCGAAAGCTCAACCGCGGCAACCAGCGCGTTATCGCGAATACGCACGCCATGGTGTACTTCATACTTTTCCTTAATGCCGCGAAGAATAGAGATTGCATCTTCAGAGGTTGGCTCCTCAACCATAACCGGCTGAAAACGCCGTTCAAGAGCGGCATCTTTTTCGATGTGGTTGCGATATTCTTTGAGTGTTGTCGCGCCAATGGCGTAAAGCTTGCCTCGTGCCAGCGCGGGTTTTAGAATATTGCCGGCGTCCATGGCTCCTTCTGCGCTTCCGGCGCCGACGACGGTGTGGAGTTCATCGATGAATAAAATGATATTTCCTTCAGCGGCTTCAACTTCTTTAATCAATGCCTTGAGTCTGTCTTCAAACTCACCGCGATACTTGGTTCCTGCAATCATGCTCGCCAAATCCAAAGACAGCACCTTTTTATTTCGAAGTGGATCAGGCACGTCTTGATCAATAATTTTTTTTGCAAGCCCTTCGACAATAGCGGTTTTACCGACTCCTGGTTCGCCAACCAGCACCGGGTTGTTCTTAGTGCGTCGAGAAAGGATTTGCATAATGCGCCTCATTTCCTCGTCGCGGCCGATAACTGGGTCTATTTTTCCCGCGCGGGCGAGCGCGGTATAGTCCTGCGTATATTTTTCCAGCACTTGATATTTTCCCTCAGGATCTTGGTCGGTTACTTGCTGCGCGCCGCGCACTTCTGTCAGTACTGCTTCGACATCTTTCTGAGTAATGCCGACAAGCTGTTGTGTGCGTTCAGCATGAAGTAATGCTAAAAAGAGATGTTCAACCGAAACAAACGAGTCGTTCATCTTTTCTGAAATTTTTTCCGCATCATCAAGTATCGATTTCAATTCCGGAGTGATATGCTGCGAAGACGCATTATTGACGCGAGGCAAGGCAACAAGCGCCTCTTGCACGCTTTCTGCAATCACGTGTGCGTCTTTTTCGAGCTTTTGAAGCAACGCGGGGATAAGACCATCGCGTTGTTTAAGCAACACAAAAAGAAGATGCAGCGGCGTGAGCCCTTGATGTTTCAACTGGCCCGCGAGCTGCAGCGATCCTTCAATACTTTCCGCGGCTTTGGTTGTGTATTTGTTGAAATCCATAGTGTTCACTCCTGACTACGAATCAGTGCTGATATACAGATAATCTCTAATCCCTATGGCCCTGAAAATACTATCTGACTGGTAATTCTAGTATCCGTATATCGGCACCAATTCGTAATTTATAATAATACACTATTTTCGCTAATCTGTCAATAAAATGGTAGAGTTTTGGCTAATTATAAGCTTTTTTAAATATAAAAGTTATCCACAGAAATATATGGTATAATTTTTATATGAAAAAAAACATTTTACTTCCGTTTATGAGCATCCTTATTATCGGATACTGGTTTTTACAGGGACGAGAGGTTGAACATATACCTGGTTCACTTTTTGGCGTTACCGGTGAGGAGGTGAGTATTCCGGAGACGCAGGAAGAGGATGGGATGGTGTATGACGTGTCGATTGAGGCATTGAGCAAGCAAGATTTTGTTGGCGAGAACCTGAAGCTCGGACAGATACTTGCCGACAATGAAGTGTATACGAGATATTATATTACCTACGAGAGCAACGGACTGACGATTTCCGGCATTATGAACATACCCAAACCCTCCTCATCGGCGGGCACGGGCGACGGACCGTTTCCGGTGCTTTTGTTGAATCATGGGTATATTGATCCCGCGGTATACACAAACGGCAGAGGGTTGAAGCGGGAGCAGGATTACCTCGCGCGGCGAGGATATGTGGTGCTCCATTCAGATTATCGTAATCATGCCGCGAGCGATAGCGTAGAGGGTGTTGATGAATCTTTGCGGTTGGGGTATGCCATTGACGTGGTGAACGCAGCCAATGCCGTGCGCAATTCCAGCCTTCCGTATTTTGATAGAAGTAACATAGGCATGCTCGGACATTCTATGGGTGGAGGCGTTGCGTTGCAGATTATGACTGCGCTGCCGGAGACGGCAAAGGCGTACGTCCTGTTTGCTCCGGTCTCAGCTGACGCGCGCGATAATTTTGACAAATGGATTCGTGGAAACAGGGAAGCGGCCGACACGATACTGACCACATACGGTGATTTTGAAGAGAACTCCGCGTTCTGGAATGGTATTTCTCCTATACACTACTTTGATCGGATTACTGCTCCAGTCATGTACCATCACGGCACGCAAGATGAGTCAGTCCCTCTTGAATGGTCTGAGCGAGCCGCCGCCGCAATGGAGGATAGCGAGGTGGACGTGACGCTGTATGCGTATGAAGGCGAGCCGCATGAGTTTATTGACGACTGGCCGCTCGTGATGAGCCGCACTGTTGATTTTTTTGATAAGAATCTCAAGCCGTAGCGCGTAGCTTTTATGTCATTCCTTTCTGTTGTATACTACAGACCATGACCTCATACTCAAAAAATCGTGTTATTTTTTTAATCCTCATACCAGTGCTTGCGGGACTTTTATTTTCCTGCCGCGGATTTTTTGTTGCCAGCGGGCACGCTCCAGTTTCTGGAGACCAATATGCAACGCATCAGACAGATGAGTGCTGTACGCATCAAACTGCCATGGAGGTTGTGCATAGTCAGCTTATGGACGCTTCGGTTGCTCAGAGTGCGCTAAGCCTTATTTTCATATTCTTGGCGCTCGCGTTTTTAAACAACGCTAAAAGGCGCAAAACTTCAGACACTGCTTACCAATTCCACTACATGTCATTCATTTGGAGGCGAGTCGGCAGTACTCGATTATTCTGTTTATTCTCTCTCCTTTTTTCAAGAGGCATTTTACATTCGCGAGCTTTTTAGATACTTGTAGCGCTAGATTGTTTTTAGGCAATCTGTTTTTTGGTATCTAAAAGCATTAACGTATTGAAATATGCCTCATTTATTTTCAGGAGTATCGCCGCGCACGTCATTTTTCATTGGCATTGGCGCGACAATACTCATTGGGTTTGTTGTTGGTTTTTTCGTGCTTCTTTCAATGGTAATTAAAAATAGTAATTCGATTGTAGCGCAAACAGAATCGGTTCAATCGGGTCAGCCAAGTAAGGCTTCTGAAACTGCGCAGGTGCGGATTGCGCCCGTTACTGACGAAGATTGGTATCGCGGAGCAAAGAATGCCCGCGTTACTATTGTCGAATATTCTGATCTTGAGTGTCCATTTTGCCAGAAGTTTCATCCGATTATGCAGCAGGTGATAGATACCTATGGTGATCAGGTCAAATGGGTGTACCGCCACTATCCGTTGGTTTCGCTTCACTCAAAGGCTCCGAAAGAGGCTGAGGCCGCGGAGTGCGCCGGCGAGCTTGGCGGCAATGAAAAGTTCTGGGCATTTGTTGACCGGCTTTTTGAAGTAAGTCCCGCAAATAACGGATTCAACCTTGCCGAACTGCCTGATGTGGCTCAATATGTCGGACTTGACCGTGAGAAATTCATTAGCTGTCTTGACTCAGGAAAGTATGCCAACAAAGTGCGCGCACAGACGAATGATGCAATTGCGGCCGGAGGACAGGGGACGCCATATAATGTTATTATTACTCCTGAGGAAGAACTTATTCCGGTATCCGGTATGGTTCCGTATGCACAGATCGCTTCATTCTTAGACCAAATTCTAGCATCATGAGAAATGCGTGGGCAGTAGTATTTTCACGAGCGCGATACGCTGTATTTGCGGGAGCAATAATGATTGCGTTATTTTTGGCGAGTACGTGGATTCCGAACAGAACGCTTGTACTGTTTTCGATTCAGTCTGACCTGATTTCTTTCTGGAACCTGATGGTACAGAGTCCTGCTATTTTTTTCAGCAATACAAGCGTGTTCGGAGCAGCGTTTACGCTACTCGTTATTGTGCTTTCGGGCTTAAATATGGCAATGCTTCTCTATTACCTCAGACGCAAGATAATACTTGAAAAAAACGCCGGAACCGGTGTCGTGGGGATTGTCGTCGGTCTTATGGGGGTCGGGTGCGTTTCGTGCGGTTCGGTAATACTCTCTTCAGTTATTGGTTTTGCGGCGACCGCGCGTATTATTGGTGTTCTGCCGTTCGGTGGGCTTGAGTTTGGTGTGGTTGGAATACTACTGCTTTTGTTCTCTATTATTCAGTTATCAAAAAAGATTATTAATCCCGCAGTGTGCAGGATTAATTAAAACAGTATTATGACTAAAACTATTATAGTGAGCGTGATGCTCACAGCAGCCCTAGTGGGTGGCGCGTTCGCGGTGCAGCGTGGAGGAAAAACAAATAGCATTCCTTCGCGCGTCGCAACGGTGCACAAGACACCGACGTGCGGATGCTGCACTAATTACATCACATACTTAAAAAGACAAGGTTTTGATGTGCAGGTAGAGAATCACGACAACCTCTCTGATATTAAAGATCAGTATCATGTTCCAAATAGAATGGAAAGCTGCCACACGACCGTGGTTGATGGATATGTATCTGAGGGACATATACCGGCGGAGAGTATCTTGAAAATGATTGAAGAGAAGCCTTTGATTGCGGGTATTGCGTTGCCCGGAATGCCTGCGGGTTCTCCGGGGATGGGTGGCGTACAGTTTGGCTCGTTTTCAATTTTTGGATTTACCGAGGACGGCCAGACTGAAATGTATGACGCGCAATAAGCCTATGAAATACACATCATACGGCGCTGTTGCCGCGTTGACGATATTTTCTTTTGTCCCACGCGCGGCATTCGCACACTGTCCACTGTGTACCGCCGGCGCGGTTGCTATCGGGTTTGGCGCTTACGAGCTGGGCATGCCGACATTTTCAGTCGGTATTGGCGCTGGCGCGTTCGCGCTGGCGTTGGGACTGTGGTTCGTCAAAATAGTGCAGCGTCAGTACATTCCATTGCAGCGTCCAATTATCGTGGGCGTCATTTTTGCAAGCACTATTCTCCCAATGCTCCCGTTCATGCCAGGCGCTTTCGGACTGTATCTGCCATCAGTCGGCGTTTATGGTTTTACGTTAACGGCCAGCCGCTTTCTGTTGGGTTCGCTCCTTGGCGCGGCGGTGCTCTGTGCCGCTCCGGGCATAAGCCGTGCGTTGACGCGCGCGACCAATAAGCACGTTATGTTCCAGGGTATGCTCGTGACCATACTGCTGCTTTTGGCTGCTATTGCTCTTAGCGCATTGATACTATGAGACACATACCCCACAAAGATCAACTAGATGAATTTATCCGCCGTGTTGATGACATGAAAAAACAGGACAAGATGGATCTTTCATCTGATCAGGATCTTTCGATTGCCATCATGAACTTGGTATCTATTGAAGAGCATTTCTTTTTTAGTGGGGCCAAAACCGGCAAAACAGAATACTACGACATGATCAACGATGTTCGCGAGATGCGGAAGGCATTACTAAAAAAAATCATCCCCGCATATGAAGGAGAAGTATGGTGTATTTCAAAACACTTGCTCGCGGCAAGCATGCGGCTTATGGAGGTTGGCACTAAGCAGCTGCAGGCAAATAAGAAGAAAGAAGCGTACGAGCTCTTTGAGAAATCATACCGCCTCTATTCTTTATTCTGGGGCTTGAACTTGCAGTTAGTTGACTTGAAAGATGTAAAAAAGATAGACGAACAGGCAGTTAATAAGCACGACAGCAATCCAAAAGGGTTTATGGGCAAACTCGGCGAGTTGGTGAGAAAAACACTCGATTGCTGTATTGAATAATAGTTATGATACATATGCACCTACTCACATCAGTTTCTTTTTGGCGTAACACGGCAGTGGCGGTTCTTGCGCTGTTTCTCTTTAACGCTTTGTTTGCGATTCGCATTACTCCTCGGTTTTGGGGCGTGGCGCTGCCAGATTATCAGGCACAAGAGGCAGATCTGACTGCCGGCGCGGATTATGCTTCATATGTGCTTCCCGCGGGTGGTGTTGCGTTGCCTATTCAGTGGAATGATTTAGGAAAGCAAATGGTTGATGCGGGAGTTATTGATCGAGCCGCCTTTGAGTCAATCTATCTGAATCGCGGAGGCCTTTCCCCGGAGGAGCGCGCCTGGCTTGTGGAGGAGGGTAATGCGGGACTTGTTTTTTCCCAAGAGAGCGCACCGGTGCTCTTAAATCTTCTGTGGGCGTTCGGACTTGCTAATAAAAATCCTATACTCAATGAGGGGTCTATGCAGAATCCAGAGTATGGGGGAGCAGGCGGGTTTGCCTCAACCGGTGGTTGGACACTGGCGGTGGGCGACAGTATGGATCACTACAGTATGCATGCGTTTGTTACGCTCACCGATGACCAGCAGTCCTTGGTTGAGCGCGTAAGCAAGGGCATCTATCGGCCATGCTGCGGAAATTCCGTATATTTTCCGGACTGCAATCATGGCATGGCTATGCTCGGCTTGTTAGAACTTTTGGCATCGCAGGGGGTAAGCGAGCAAGATATGTATCGCTACGCGCTTGCGGTAAATAGTTATTGGTTTCCGGAAACGTACTTTACTATTGCCAAATTTATTGACATGAAGGGGCTTTCCTGGGGCGACGTTACTCCACAGGAAATTCTTGGCTACAACTTCTCCTCGTCCGCGGGGTACCAAAATATCTTGGCTCAAGTGGAGCCGGTGCGGTCGCAAGGAGGAGGCGGGTGCGGGGTGTAGTCATTTGTGTGGATACATTAATGCGCAAAAGCACTTGACGTGTTGTGTTTTTTGCGATAATATACCCATAGGGGGTATTAGTATTAGCATTAATTACACACATTATGAAAGGGCACATTAAGGAGGAGTACAAAAAACGCGCTCAGCACAGGCTTAAAATTATCCAAGGTCAGGTTTCAGGGCTTGAGAAAATGGTTGAAGATGAAACTTATTGTATTGACGTTTTGAACCAGTCTTTGGCAATCCAAGAATCACTTAAGAGCTTTGATGGATTGATGTTGGAGAATCATTTTAAAACGCACGGAGTAAGCCGCCTTACTGGTAAAAATAAAGAGAAGGGCATTAATGAAATGCTTAAACTCTATAAGTTAAGAAATAAATAATTGATTTATATGGGATTTCCTTATGGTTCGATGATGAGCTTTGGTCCTGGTTGGATAACTATGATTTTGGTTTGGATACTTCTTGTTTTAGGAATCATTGCTCTGGCTAGGTACATTGGAAAAAAATAAATACTTTCTATGCACATACAAAAATTGCTTATTGGAGTGCTTTTAGGCGCGGGCGTTGCTGGAATTGCATGGTCGGTATATGGATTTATTTTTCAAAATGCCGAATCTCAAAATATTTTGCGGGTTATGAATACGCAAGAAAATTATAATCAAGCGGTTTCTTATGAACGTTCTGATAAATGCGAAACACCACCTGGTTATACTGATGAAGGATGGAGTGAGCATATGTCGCACCATCTGGATCGATACACAGAATGTTTTAACGCAGAAGAGCAAAAAATATTGCGTGACTATACAGATGTAGGTTCAAACGAACTTTTAAACATGCTCAAAAACAAGAATTTTGTGCTGATTGATACGCATATTCCGGAGCAAGCGCATATACCAAACACTGATGCTTTTATACCTTACAATGAAATTAAAAATCGTATTGCGGCAGTTGCGCCAGATAAGGACGCGAATATTGTATTGTATTGTAGAAGTGGAAGTATGAGCCAAGAAGCATCTAGAGCGCTCGTTGAGCTTGGATATGCGAACGTGTTTAATCTCGCGGGCGGCGTGAATGGGTGGAAAGCAGAGGGTTATGAGGTTGAGGGTATTTCACTGCAATTATAATGCTTCAAAGCGCACAACAAAAATCTATTTTTTGGGGGGTGGTAGCGGGCTTGGCGATGGCAGGATTTTATCTGGCTGTTATGTTCCTAACCATGAAATCCGCGTACGTAGTTTGGGATACCTTTGTTCAGTTTTGGTATTTGATTGTTGGAATCATAATTGGGTTTGGCGTTCAGATTGGATTGTGGGTGTGCGTGAAAAGTTATTCTCGTCATGAAGGGCCTGGCGCCGTCGCTGGTGTATCAGGGGCCACAAGCGGAACTGCCATGCTTGCCTGTTGCGCGCATCATCTTGCTGACGTATTGCCTATTTTAGGGTTAGTAGGGGCCGGAGCTTGGCTTACGCAATATCAGGGGCCAATACTTGTTTTAGGGCTATCAATCAATTTCATAGGAATCGCGTACATGCTTAATGTTATTAACAAGCATAAATTAATGAAATGCTAATCATTAACCCATAATCATATGGCACACTACGGTTATTCAAAACGATTAAACATTCCGTTTGACGAAGCAATAGAAAAAACTATTGCAGCACTGAAACAGGAAGGATTTGGCGTGCTTATGGATATTGACATCAAGAAAACGCTCAAAGAAAAAATCAATGCTGATTTTAAGCAGTATAGGATCTTAGGAGCCTGTAATCCAAAGCGGGCGTACGGTGCATTACAAAGTGAGGACGAAATAGGATTACTTTTGCCGTGCAACGTGGTAGTATACGAAAAAGACGATGGAGTAGTTGTTTCCATGCTTCGCCCAACTGCACTCTTTTCGCTCGTAGACAACCCGTCTATCGCTCCTTTGGCAGAAGAGGTTGAAAAAAATATAAAGCGGGCCATTGATTCAATATAATTCTTTTGTCTGGTTGTGGTCGTACTAGACAACTAAAATAATAAAAAATACATGCAATTCAATAAAAATTCACTTGGCTTAACCATTGGTTTCTTGTTCGGGATTATGCATCTGTTATGGGTGATTGTCGTGGCGCTTGGAAGCGCGCAGGGTTTGGCTGACTGGTGGGATGGAATCCACTTTGTGAGTGAAGCGCACATTATTGCCGCTTTTAGCTTGGGCACCGCGGTGATTGGCGTTGTTACCGCACTGGTAAGCGGATATATTACGGGCTATGTTGCAGCATGGCTCTTGAACCGGTTTGGGAAGAAATAAAATTTGTTGATAATTTAAATTTTTTAAATCCTTTTTTTTAGGCATACTGTTTAATATACTTTTTTATGGAACACAACCACAATCATCACGATGAGCATTCAAGTTGTTGTTCGCCAAAGACAGAAAAGACAGATTTGAGCGGACAAGAGCACAATCACTCCGAACACGGCGACCAAGTCGGGCATGGCGAGCACCATGACCACACAGAACATCATGCCATGATGGCCGCGGATTTCAAGCGTCGATTTTTCATCGCGCTTATGGTCAGTGTTCCGATTCTCATACTTTCACCGTCCATACAGCAGTGGTTCGGATTTTCTGTTCCTGCGTTCACCGGATCCAATTTTGTCTTGTTTGGACTGGCATCGATTATCGCGCTGTACGCCTCGTGGCCATTCTACTCACATGGATATGGCGAGCTCAAGGACAAGGAACTCGGGATGATGGTGTTGGTGTCGCTGGCGGTGCTTTCGGGGTATGTGTATTCGGCGGCAACCACGTTTTTTATTGATGCGCCGGACTTCTACTGGGAAATTGCAACGCTTGCGACTATTTTGCTGTTAGGGCATTGGCTTGAGATGCGAGCAGTGGTCGGCACCGGCGGAGCGCTTAAAGAGCTTGTTGCGTTGATCCCGCCGACTGCGCACCGTGTTGACGAAAACGGCACTGTAGAGACAATTAAAACATCCGCGCTTTCTATTGGAGACAAAGTGCTGGTCAAACCCGGCGAAAAGATTCCGGTTGACGGTATGGTTGTTGAAGGTACGTCGAGCGTTAATGAATCACTCATTACCGGCGAATCAAAACTAATGCGCAAAAAAGCAGGGGACACGGTTATCGGCGGATCTCTGAATGTTGATGGCTCACTGACGGTACAGGTTTCAAAAACAGGCGCAGACACCGCAATCGCTCAGATTATCGAGTTGGTGCGCGGTTCGCAATCATCAAAACCTCGGTCCCAACGTCTTGCTGATCGGGCCGCACACTATCTGACCATCGTTGCCATTGTGGTTGGTTTGGGAACCTTTTTTATCTGGAATTTCTGGCTCGGCGCATCATTCGTATTTGCACTAACATTGACGATTACCGTAGTCGTTATTACCTGCCCGCACGCGCTTGGACTTGCGATTCCGACGGTAACCACCATTACTTCAACCCTTGCGGCAAAAAACGGGATACTTATCAAAAATATGGACGGATTGGAAGTGGCACGAGACATTGACTGGGTATTATTCGACAAAACCGGCACTCTTACCCAGGGTGCATTTGGCGTATCTGACGTGCTGCTGTTTGGAGACGAGAATAATGCGCTGCAACTTGCCGCATCAGTTGAATCCCGATCAGAGCACATGATAGCGCAATCTATTGTTGCGTATGCAAAAGATCAAAATCTTTCATTACGTGAAGTGCAGGATTTCAAGGCAATTCCGGGTCATGGCGTATTCGGTCGCGTACATGTTGGAGACGGCTCAATTGCAGAGGTCGTAGTAGGCACCACTCAGCTTTTGCAGGATTATGGCATTGTACTCGAACGAAAACACCTGGAGCAGGTCGCCTCATTGGAAGAAAAAGGCGCAACCGTCATCTATGTCGCGTCTCGAAAAAAAATAGCGGCAGTTATTGCATTGGCTGATATGGTGAAACCTGAGTCTCGCGACGCAATAACGTCTTTGCATGGATTAGGTGTGCATGTTGCCATGATTACTGGAGACAATGAAGCGGTCGCACGGAGCGTGGCGCGCGAGCTAGGTATTGAAAAATATTTTAGCCGGGTACTCCCTGAAGATAAGGTGAACAAAGTGAAAGCACTACAGAGCGGGGGGCAAAAAGTTATGATGGTTGGAGACGGTGTGAATGACGCGCCCGCGCTCACGCAGGCTGATGTTGGGGTCGCGATTGGCGCGGGCACTGACGTAGCGGTTGCATCGGCTGATATCGTTCTTGTTAAAAGCAATCCGTCCGATATTGTGAAATTGATTAATTTGTCACACGCGACCGGTGTTAAAATGAAGCAGAATCTTGTGTGGGCAACCGGATACAACGCAATTGCCATACCTGTCGCGGCCGGCGCGCTCGCGCATTGGAATTTTTTTCTCCGACCTGAATGGGGCGCAATCGCCATGACGCTCTCATCGGTGATTGTGGTGGTTAATGCGCTTTTGCTTCGCAGAGTCAAGTTATAAAAAACCACTTCCGGCTATTCGGAAGTGGTGGGTTGCGGGGGCGAGAGCACGTAAGCTTGGCCCCTCGATTAATGCGCAGCGACCAGCAGCATCTCTTTGAACAGTGTATCAAAGAGAAATTGCGGCACTTCGCGCCAGTTACGGTCCGCAACGCGTGATGCGGGGTAGGTGCTCCCGATTTTGACGTTCATTCCTGTCCGGTGCGCGCACATTGCTTCGACGGTGATACAGTCGTCTGTGTGCGATACTCTGAACAGTAGTTGGTCGTAATACGGGGGCCTGGTGCCGAGATAGACGGCGACTGCCTCGGGGATTTCAATCCATTCAACTCCTGAGCCTTCGGAACGTATGCGTACCATCACGATTTCTCCTTCTAAAGGGCGTGTCAAAAGTATAGGCTTCTGGCTGGGGATTAGCAACCTTGCCTTTTTTAGAGAGTTCTGCTATATTCTAAGTGCCTTGTTTTTCGCATTCTTTCGAGAGTCGCCACAATGGCGATTCTTTTTTGTGAGATGCGTGGTCGAAACAGGTGAAAGTAATATGGACGATGTAGGCATCTACCGATGCCGCGCATCCACACTATGGCTAAAAAACTCTACGTTGGTAACCTTCCATACCAGACGACTGATGAGGATCTCTCACAGGCGTTCGGTGCTCATGGATCCGTTACTTCCGCTACAGTCATCATGGACAAATTCTCAGGTCGAAGCAAAGGCTTCGGTTTCGTGGAAATGGCTTCTGATGACGAAGCACAGGCCGCAATTGACGCAATGAACGGTCAGGACTTCGGCGGACGAAACATCGTGGTGAACGAGGCTCGCCCTCCAAAACCGCGCGAGTAATTGTTTGACAGTTACACGTAAAGAAGAGCCTATCCTTCGGGATAGGCTCTTTTGATTCATGTGTGCGCGAGCTGCCGGTGTGGAACGCGCGGATCTTCGAGCTCTCGAGACGCGCGCTCGTAGCGGGCTACTTCGCGATGGTGGAACCGCAGTCGCGACTGCAGCCACGCGTTCGCGATCAGGTAGTCGAGGAGCGCGCCGATGTTCGAACATTCGCGCGGATTGATGGCGCCGAAGACGAACTCGACGATCGGGCCCAGCCCTTCCATGCTGATGGTGCATCGGAACTGGTGGTCGTCGGGAAGATAGGCGATCTTCACGATGCAGGGCTCGTTCAGCATGTCGCCCTGGAGCGATGCGGGCGGAACTTCGATCGACGCCGCGCCGATCGCCTCAAGCGCGTCCAACGCCTGGGACAGGAACGGGTACGCTGCGAGCAGCTGGTCGCGTTTGTTGCCGTGCGCGCTCACGGCATCTGCGAGCATGTGCGGGCTCTGGGCGCGCGCATCTTCGCCTGGACAGAAAAACCCGACACACAACCGAAGCTTGATATGTGCCACGATGTCCTCCTTGTTGTGGGAAAGGGCTCTATGAGATGTTTGAGAGTATGCGCTTTTAAGCTGCTTTTGTCAAAAGCGCATACGCGTTAAAAAACCGTTTATCCTATGAGGTTGACGGCAGATGTTTTTAAAAAACTACCGGTATACTAAATGTTTGGTCGTTTTCAGGAAGTCCAGACGGATTATCTTTTCTAAATTCGAGCGTCCCCGTCGGCGTTGCGGGAGTTTCAAAAGTAAGCGTTGCGTTGAACGGGACGTGTTCAACGGTCATCCATGGGCCTTGCGCGGTCGCGATTGCCATCCCGAGCTCTCTGCCGTTGGCATCTTTGAGTATAATCTGAAAATCAGCCTCAAAGTACCACGGGCCGATTGCTTTGCCGGTGATGATGAGCGGGCTGGTAACGGTCACGCCCGGGGTAGGCGTGTTGACAATCACGGGCGTACCGGCATCAATGGGGCTTGCGGTGTCAGGGGCGTCGCCAGCTCCCGTGTCCGGCTGCTTATCCGTGGGCTTCTCACGTATTGTGCCTGTCTCGGATACGGGATTGTTATTCTTCCGTATGCCTGACCAGATGAAAAAGCACGCAAGCAACGCAAGACATATGCCAATGATTGTAACAACCGTTTTCTTTTCCATATGCATTCAGTATAGTCTTTTATGGTTTATTTGTAAAAAAAGACCTAATCTTTTTTAAATCGGTACAGAGTTTTTACATATTGCCGAACAAATGAAAATCAGGCCGTCTCGTTTGAAACGACCTGATTATTACGTCTGAAGAACAGTGAGTTCGCCGGTTTCGTAGATTGAGCGTTTCACCCCATGCGCAACAATCCAGAAATGCTTCGCGGTTCCCGGTATGAGGCCCACAACCGTACCAATGCACGCCTGTCTGGCTTCAGCAATGTCGTTGTGAACCAGAAAACCGGTTTCTTCGAGCAGGGAGCGTGATATATCATACGCTTCTCCGTTCGGTTTTGTGCTGACGCGCGCACCAATTGTAAGTGTTGGCATGGCAGCCTCCTTGAAAACGCGTGCATTGAGCATACAGATTTTTTTGATTTTGTCAACAAGTCCCATTCGACAGTATTTATTTTTTTATGGTACAGTGGAACGATTTTCGACCTTTAAAAACACACCCTTTTGAGGAGGTACTGCAATGTCTGCATCCTTGAATATTGGCCGCGTTCAGCAGGCGGTTGAGCAGGTTGCAAAAGGTCATCCCGTGAACACCGTGCATGTGTTCAAGGTGATTCTGACTATCACCAGCGGAAGATCGTGGCAGATTATGCGCGAGCTTGGCTTCGAGAAGAAAGACGTGAGGAAAATCCGTCTCGAATTATACCCGTTTCCAGAAGATGAGGCTGTGCGGGTTGTCTACGAGGCGGGACTGCGCGCAGCAGAAGAGCATAGCGAGTATCACGAATTCTTGCTTCTGTTTATGTTGCAAGAAATTCTCGAGGACTCCGATTGCGCAGCGCACGAGCTTCTTGAAGAGACGTTCATGAAGTCAATCGAGCTCATGATCGGAGTTCTGAACGGCTATTTACACAAAAAGCCTTTGAACCCTCCGGGTATCGCGATAGTTCGCCGTTTGCAGCCGCTTCCATTCGGATCCGGCGACATGCTTCCGGTGTACGCGGACGATCTGACGCTTCGCGCGAGCTACGGGAATCTTGATCCGGTCATTGGCAGGGATGTTGAAATCCAACAGCTGATTCGCATCCTGCGCAACCGCCGGAAGAATAATCCGGCGTTGGTCGGAGATGCGGGCGTCGGGAAGACCGCTGTTGTCGAAGGGCTGGCACAGCGACTTGCCTTTGGTGAGGGAATTCCGCCCGAGATGCGCGGTTGTCGTATTTTGTCGGTCAACCTTACCAAGGTAGTCGCGGGTACGACGTATCGCGGACAGTTTGAGGAACGGATTGAGAAGCTCATCAAGGAGATAGTACAACGCGATGAGGTGCTTTTGTTCATTGACGAGTTTCACACCATCATCGGCGCGGGAAGCGCGGTAGGCACGCTCGATGCCAGCAATGTCATCAAGCCGTATCTCGCTCGCGGAGAGCTTTCGCTCATTGGCGCGACCACACTCAGTGAGTACCGCCGGTACATTGAGCGCGATCCCGCGTTCAAGCGCCGATTCAAGATGGTCATGGTTGAAGAACCGGATCGCGATGGCGCTATTGCCATGGTGCGCGGGCTTGTGGCTGGATTGGAACGGCACCACGGCATTCGCATCGACGATGGTGCGGCTGTTGCCTCGGTTGACATGTCCATGCGGTATGTCCAAGACGGCGCGCTGCCTGACAAGGCAATCGACCTTCTTGACGAAGCAGCGGGCGCGGTGTGCACCGAGGATCCGCTTCGGCGCCGTCGAGGATCGATAACAGCACAAGATATCGGGAAGATGGTACGCGACTGGACCGGCATCCGTGTTGTGCTCTCAACGCACGAACTCGGCCACTCAACACGGCTTGAAACCCTGCTCAATGAGCAGGTGATTGGCCAGCCACATGCGGTTCGAGAGGTTGTGTCGTTTGTTAACGGAGTCGCGTTGCCCGACAAGCCAGTCGGCTCATTTATGTTTTTGGGTCCGAGCGGTGTTGGCAAGACTGAGCTCGCGAAGCGTCTTGCCGAACAGCTGTTCGGGAGCACTGACGCTCTCGTGACGCTAGACATGACTCAGTTCAGCGAATCGTTTACCGTCTCGCGTCTCATTGGTTCACCGCCCGGATACGTGGGGCACGATGATGGCGGGCAGCTGACCGACGCAATTCGCCGCCGGCCGTATGCGGTGGTGCTGCTCGACGAAATAGGCAAGGCGCACCCTGATGTGTTCAATCTCTTGCTGCAGGTTCTCGACGAAGGCAAGATTACCGACAGCAGGGGGCGGGTTGTCCGGTTCAACAATACGGTCATCATCATGACGACCAACATTGTGGCAAAGCAGGGGATTGGGTTTGGTGCGTTTACTCCTGAGCACACCGACCAGCAGATGATCGACGCACTCACCAAGCATGGCTTTAGAAAGGAGTTCTTGAACCGAATCGACGGTTTCATCCCGTTTCAGCCGCTTGATCGGGAGAGCCAGGCGGCGATCCTTGATCTTCGCGTCGCCGAATTGCGCGAAATGCTTCTACGGCAGGAGGGTGTTGAGCTTCGCTTCACGCACGACGCAAAGCGCGTTTTGCTCGAACAGGGCTTCGACGAGCAGTTCGGCGCGCGTCCGCTCGCACGCGTGCTGCGGGCGCATGTTTTGAATCCGCTTGGAGCGCTGCTCAAGAGCGGTAAAGCAGAGAGTGGTAGCGCACTTACTATTGGTACTCAGAAAGGGAAAATGCACATTCAGCGAAAACGTCGAATACGCAAAAACACACTCGTCGAAGTAGGCGAGGTCGTGAAAGCATAAGAGCACACCGGTCACAGTTCTGTGGCCGGTGTTTTTTTTGTATTTCTTTTTGACTGGATTTTTTGCGTGAATATGAGCAGAAGTTTCCCTACAATAGAGATACCAACCAGTCCAAGGCCGACAAAGAACGCAGTTTGGTATATCTGCGCGAGCGGTCCGGTTGCGAGATAGCCTATTTCTTTCAAAATGCCTTGGATGCCCGCCCACAGCCCTTCGGTTGCAATGTGCCCTACTGCTGCCTCGTTTGCGCGCGCGGCGCGGTCAAGAAGAGAGAACAGCGCCGCTCCAGGCGCGCTCGCGAGCGCCACAATCAAGCCCGGCGCGAAGATTCTGCCAAGCCGTCTGCTGGCGATAATCAAAAGCACCATCAATACCCCGACAATTAGTGCGAGCGCGTTTTGCACGGTGGAGATAAAGTCGTGGTTTTTTTGTGTCAGAATGCCGAGCGCGCCGAGTTGTCCTTTGAGCTGTATTGCGGCCTCAGGGCTTTTTGAAAGCGCGACAAGTCCTGCTTCTCCGTCTTGGTAGATTGGTCGGGCGATTTTTTCAAAAAGCGCGATGCGAATTTCCCGTGGTGTTTTTCCTTCAACTTCATCAGCGGTAATAGTTACGTCGAGGTCTGGGATCGGAGAAATGCTCCCAGTGACGCGCATGAGCGCCATAAATTGATTGGTGTCGGTTGGGTCGTCGAGGTCACCCGAAAGCAGCGTCGCGATGGCGGTACTGGTGATTGCAACTGCGTTTTCTTCCTCGGTAATGCGCGCCATGCCGATGCTTAACAGGAAAATGCCAAGCATAACACTAAGCATAATACCAACAATCCATTGTACATCCTTCCGCCAGTACGCTGGTTTTTTTGTTTCTGTTTTTGTATCTTTTTCCATGTAAAAAGTATATCATACAATTGTTTTCTTGACAGGAGGGGTGCTTCATTGTATTATTTTTTTCTTGTTGTTCCATGCTGTTTGTTTTTTCACCGCTCTTTAGGAGGTTATATGGGTAACTTGATATTCACAGCTTTTGTGTACGGCATGTTCTGCTGTATTGGGCCGTTTGCTCGTACTGGCGTCGTCATGTATGACCGGCTCAAAAACTGCCGACGATAAATAAAGACCCCCAGACTGTTGTGCAGACTGGGGGGCTTTTTGCTACAGGGCTTCAACCGCACCTTCCTCGATAGAGACGACATCCTCTGCGGTGACGGGGCGCGTATAGAGCTCGTCATCATGAAATCCGACGAGAGTGAGCGTGTGGCGCAATCCACGGTTCGGGTGTTCCATGATTTCAGGAATAACGAACCGAGTACTGATTTCCACGACATCGTCTCCGAGGAGTGGCTGCCACTGCGCGATGTCCCAGTGCGCGCATAGAGTGAACAGCGGCTCAACGCCGATTCGCATCGCGCAGAATGCGTGATCCGCGAGAGTCTCAGCGAGACGCGTCCAGTAGTGGTCAACAACCTCTCTCTGGAAAGTGACGACTACTTCGGGCGGCGCGTCAGGAGCATGCGGGTCGACGATGGTAGGAACCGGATCATCGAGGCCGATTATTCCGACCTCTTGGTAAAGCTTTCGTAGATGCTGATGCGATGCATGCCAGCGCGCAAAGGCGCCGGGAACGGTTGCGGGGTCATGCGTCTTTGGGGCGAGTACTCCCGCGCTTTGCATCCACATCAGAGGCTTGTTCATTATGGCGGTTCTCCACTCCATAGACTTTGGGTTTACCTGAAAGCTGCGCTGGCGCGTCTTTTTTCTGCGATGTGCCGATAAAAAAAGTTCGTGGTCCGATGAGCATACGACCTCCTTTCGCTCGTTCATTAAAAGGGCGAACATACTGCTGATTATGGCGTGTATCTACAATTATAAATCTAGCAAAAAGAAATAAAAATGCTAGACGAGCGTATCGCGTGTGTTAACGGGTGACCTCAATCAGCGTTCCATTTTCTGCGTAGAGTGATTGGACGGTGATTCTACTATGATCTGATTTTTTAATTGCATAGCCGGTGCCTGGTGTGTGTGCCGCCATGGGGTCGACAGGAATAGAAGTCATATATGGTATGATTTCATCGAGTTTAACATACTCCTCGCAGTGAGCCGCATTTGTATTGCAAATTTCAGTTGATATGTTCGTGATATTACTCGGGGGCGCGCCATCGTGTTCGATTGAGTATTGATATACTGCACTGGCGATAACATTAACATCAGCTCTTCGTTGCGCGTTGCGCGTGTGCGAAAGTTGCTTTGCGGGATTTAACACTAATGTAAGTATTGCCGACGCGCCCGCAAGTCCGGCAACGATAAGCACTATTTTAAGTGGGGTGAGCCCTCGAGCATTTTTTTTATTTAGTATCATATTTACCGAAACTATTTACTGACACGAATAAAAATATCTAATTCAGCATTAGGTGCACACACAACAACGCGTCCATCAGAAATTTTCGCGATGTAATATCCTGTTCCATCTTCGGATGTGTTGAGCGGGTCTTCTAGAAAGGAGATATTTTTTGTCAGATTTGATTCTCGGAGATCTGCAAGGTCTGTCAGGTTTTGACACGACATATTGTCTTTACAGATTTCGTTTTGTGGTTCGTCTTCGCACTTCTTTGCAATACGGATGGCTTCAGGAACATTGCCGTCGTGACGCGCGCGATATTGTTCTACGGCATTGAGAATCAGCTGCACATCGTTCCATCGTTGGATATTTCTCGTTTGAGCGGGCTGTATGGAAGGCCGCCCATTAAAAGATAAAATTCCCAATAGAATGATGATTACGACAAAACATAACAAAATAATTTCCGGCACATCGGCATCAAACTTCCCTTTTTTCATATACTACAATATATCATAATACGCAGCGTAACAACAGATTTACTGTCTGCTAGTTTATACTTTGCTTTGTTGATATACTAATAAGTGTAATATTTGAGTGCTTTTGTCGTTATTATCTATGGATGATTCCGTCGAACAAAAAATGCTAGAACATGAGGCTGAAATTGTTGCGCGCGCTAAGAAAGACGACGATGCTTTTGAAATATTGTACAATTTTTATTTTCCAAAAATATACGGCTATGTGTTCAAGCGTGTGGGTAACCACGCGGTTGCCGAAGATATCGTTTCAGAAACTTTTTTGAAGGTATGTGCGCATTTGCCGAAATATGAGCATCGCGGCCACACGTTCGGCGCATGGGTGTACCGTATTGCGACAAATAATCTTACTGATTATTACCGCAAACAGTCTCGGCATAAAGAAACCGAGCTTACTCCTGAGGGAGTTGGCGGCGTGCCGGAAGAGCCCGGATATGACCACATACAGGCTGTTGAGAACAGGACGGCGGTGGAGGCAGTGTTAAAAAATCTTTCAAAGCGGTACGCTAATATATTGCACCTGAAGTTCTTCGCTGATTTGTCCGTTTCTGAGATATCAGAGGCTCTGGGTATTTCAGAAAATAATAGTCGAGTGTTATTACATCGGGCGCTTAAAAAATTTAGAAGCGAGTACGAAAAAGCCTTATTATAGCGAAAATATGCAATTTTTAGACAATGACAACAATTCAAAACGTAATAATTCTGATGAAGAGGCGTTATTACAAGAGTCGAACGAACATATTAGCAGTATTACACATTCGCCTCAGCCGGCATCTCATGATTTTCAACACGCGTTAAAAATGAAAATTTTAGAGAGTCGGCACAAGAAATTTACTATGCACAAGATATTAAACGTTTTGCACTCATGTATGCAACCGATGCGTTTTGCGCCAGTGGTTGCCGTATTGGTTATTATTGCCATCGTGAGCCAAACGATGAACATTCCGTCTCTTATTAAAAATGTTTCGAACGATCCATTCGGAGAGTTTTCAAAATTGATTATTAGTCCTGCGTACGCAAAGGATAATTTTGAATTAGAGCCGGAGACGATTGACAGTCTTGGAGTGGCAGGGGATACCTCGTACGTGCTTACCAGCAAGGAATCTATTGATACTGATTTGATTAAAAATTCTCTCGTGGTTGAACCAAACGTGCGGTATAGCATCAAAAAACTTTCAGATACTAAGTGGCGCATTACGCCGGACGAGCCGTTGCCGGCAAACACTATTTTCAAAGTTGCTTTGCAGACATCTTTTTATGACGATCAAGATCGTCTGCAGAGCCGGGATTACGCGTGGGCGTATCAGGTAAAAGATTCTTTCAAAGTAGTGGCTCACATTCCGGGCGACGCGACGACAGGTGTTCCCACCAACAGCGGTATTGAAATCAAATTCAGTCATGATAATTTTATCAATTACGAACAGTATGTATCGATTGAGCCGAGTGTCGAGCATCGGTTTGAGCAGCATGGCCGTACGTTGGTTCTGGTTCCTTTGAACGGATTGCAAAAGGCAACCGTGTATACGGTTACGGTCAAAAAAGGGTTGCCGGTTTCAGGAGCGAGCCAGGCACTAACTGAAGATACGACGTTTCAATTTGAAACAACAGGCACTGACAGTTTTCGGAGCGGCCGAAGTTATTTTAATGTATACGAAAAATTTTCAGAATTTACATCAACCGAGAAACCGGTTGTGCAAGTGTATGCCAGTAATGGAGACGGCACGCCGGTGCAAGTCGATGTGTATAGTCTGGGGAGTCCGGCCCGGTATATTGACGCGTTGAATGCGCGCGACACAATTCCCTCGTGGGCGTACTCAAAGGATACATATCAATATGATGTTTCAGGACTTTCGCAGGTTGCTTCTTTTTCAACAGATGTAAAAAAAGCCCAGTATGTGCAGTTTATTGATTTTCCTGAGGCACTGCCGAATGGTTACTATGCAGTGAATTTTACCGCTGGGGATTCAGTTGAGCAGTCTTGGTTTCAGGTGACCAATATGAGTGCTTATGTCAACGTAACGAAGACCGATACTATTCTATGGGCGCACGATATGGCAACCGACGCACCGGCGGCTGGCGCAACCATCAGCATACTTGGAAAAACAGGATCATACAGGGCTGACAGTCGCGGAGTGGTGAAATTTGAAACACCCCAGTTTCTTGTTGATGATGTTTTTGAAAAGCCGCATTATGCATCAATCGTATCCGGAAATTCACAGCTAATCATTCCTGTGTCACGCACATCACGGTCATACTATTATAGCGGCATTTCAGATGGCGATGATTATTGGCGGTATTTGTATACTGATCGGCCGAAGTATCAGCCCACTGATGTGATTAAATTTTGGGGGATGGTTAAAACCAGAGACGGTTCACGGATTGATGAAGAGGTTACCTTAGAACTCACCAAGAATGGGTATGTTGATTATTATTATCATCCAGTCAGTATTGCGTCATACGATGTGACACTGAATGATGTGGGGACCTATGAAGGCGACATTGCGCTCGAAGGCGTGCGGCCTGATTACTATACTATTCAGTTGCGAGTCGGCGATACGGTGCTGGCGAGCAAGTACATTGAAGTGCGCTCATACGTGAAGCCGGCATACCAATTGACCCTAACTCCGGACCGTACGCGTGCGTTTTCAGGCGAGACTATTAACTTTGACGTGCAGGCGAGTTTTTTCGAAGGAACCCCTGTTCCGGGTCTTGATCTTGTGTTTAAGATGCCTGAAGGAGATTATCCGTTTACGACGGATGGGGAAGGCCGCGCGCATCTGACCTACACCAAGCGTTATCAAGAGTGTAATGATAATTCTTATTGCTGGCCAAAGAACGTATGGTTGCGCGTCACTCCGCAGGATTCAGAACTTTCCGAAATCAGCGCCAGTCAGACCGTTTATTTTTATGGTCCGGACGTGTTTATGGAATCTGATATCACTTACCCTGAGGCCGGAGTGGGTGATTTGACCGTGCAGACATATCAGGCCGATCTAGAAAGAAAAGGCGGACCGCGCGCAGGGGAAGATATTCCCATAGCGCCGAATACGCGCGTCACCGGGGATGTGACTAAAATCACCTATGAAAAGCGTCAGACAGGAACGTACTATGATTTTATTCGGAAGCAGGCATATCCGCGTTATCAGTATGATCGACGTGAAGAGCTTGTTGATCAATTTTCTTTTTTGACTGATGCGCAAGGAAAAAAAACCTATCGTCTTACGGTTGAGCCCGAAACATCATACCGCGTTTCTATGAAGGTGTATGACGCTTCCGGTCGGTATGATAGGGATACTGAGTACGTGTATTATTACAACGGCTCGAAGACGAACATGTATAATTCATATTATCAGAGTTACTATAGTTTTGATTTTCCATCCGGCACTACGTACTCAATAGGTGATACTGTGACTGCTGACATGTCAAATTACGAGGGACGTCTTCCAGACGGTGATACTGATGCATACTTATTTATACAGCTACAGAACGGACTTCAGGAGTACGCGGTGTCCAATTCTTCGCAGTATGTGTTTTCATTCGAAGGGCGCGATGTGCCGAATATTGATTTAGTCGGTGTGTATTTTAAGGATGGGGTATATGTCACGACTGATGCCGGATACTATCGGTCTAATCGCGTGTCGCTCAATCAGAAAGATCGAGAACTTCAGATTCAAATCGATACTGATAAGGACCAATATGCGCCCGGAGAGGATGCAACGCTCTCGCTGCGTGTAACTGACGCGCAAGGAAGGGGGCAGCAAGCATCAGTAAACGTGAACGTTGTTGATGAGGCGTACTATGCCGTGGCGGCTGACACCGCGAGCCCGCTTGCAAGCATATATGCTCCCGTGGGCAGCGGATCGTACTACAGCGCTTTCAGCCACAAGACGCTCACCGACGCGACTGCGGCCGAAATGGGCGGATGTTTTTTGGCGGGGACAGAAATTTTAATGGCGGACGGCACCACGCGGCCGATTGAAGATGTTATGATCGGAGATCGCGTGCAGACGTTTTCAGATCCGCTCCGCTTGATACAGGATAGCGGCACCGTGACAAAGGTGTTTAGCCATCTTGTGGATGAATATCTTATTATCAACGACACGTTGCACGTAACACCCGAGCATCTTGTTTATTCAAATCACAGTTTTCGCGCGGCGGGAGTGCTCAAGCGTGGTGATTGGCTCCTGCAGTCTGATGGCACAAAAGTATTTGTGAAAAAGATTGAGATTCGTCATGAGCCGGTTATGGTGTACAACTTTACCGTTGAACCACACCACACCTACATTGCGGACGATTTTTACGTGCATAACGACAAGGGAGATGGTGTCCGTGAATTTTTCACTGACGCGCCGCTCTTCAAATCAGTCGTGACCGACCGGAACGGAAATGCATCTCTAACGTTTACGCTTCCGGATAACATCACTTCCTGGCGGGCGACCGTGCAGGCGGTGAGTCAATCGCTCTCTGTTGGCGCAGATACGGCGAACATCAACGTATCTCTCCCGGTGTTTGCCGATGTGACGGTTTCAAGCCAATACCTTTCGCAGGATACACCAGTCATACGCATGCGCGCGTACGGAACCGCGCTGACGCAATCAGATGAGGTCAGTTTTACGGTTACCTCAGACACGCTTACCCCCTCGCCTGAAAATCCTATTACTGCGAAGGCGTTTCAGGCGGCTTATGTTGAACTTCCCGCACTCTCTGTCGGGACGCATGATGTGCTCTATTCACTCAAAACCGCGCGCGGCGAAGACGCGATTCGGCTCCCTCTTAAAGTAATTACGTCTGATTTGGTCGCGCGAAGCGCGGAGGTTGGTGAGTTGACCACTGAGACGGTTCTCTCGTCTCCTTATGGCGGTTCGGTTCATGTGACCCTCGGCAGCACCGCCCGCATTCAACTTGTTGATCCGCTCCAGCGTTTAACGTGGTCTTGGGGAGATCGCGTTGATCAATCGATAGTACGAACGCAATCTCGTACGATGTTGAATGAATTATTGAATGAAGAGAAAAAAGTATCGAACCCATCCCCATATCTTTACCAGCAGGCAGACGGCGGTATAGCTCTGCTTCCGTATGGAGGAAGCGACCTGGAACTTTCTGCGCGCATGGCGCTTGTTGCGGCTGATTCGTTTGACACACAGTCATTGCAGCAGTTTTTCTTGAATACGTTTAACAGCACTTCAAGCAATAGAGAGGAAATTACACTATCATTGCTTGGACTAGCCGCGCTCGATACACCGGTTATGCCGGCACTTAATAACTGGCGCCAGCGGGATGATCTTTCAGTCAAAGAATACCTGTACGTTGCTTTGGCTGCGCACGAACTTGGCGCTGACGAACTCGCTCGGAGCATCTTCTACTCAGTTGCTTCCCAATACGCCCACGAAAAATCGCCTGATATTATCATTAAAGTAAGCGATAACGACTCTGAAACACATCAGCTGACCGCTCTTGCCGCTGTGCTCGCCGCATCGGTTGATGCGCCAGAACATGAGGGCTTATGGAGTTCGGTGCGCGGATTCAACTGGCAGACCGAGGTGTTGGTTGCTATTGAAAAACTCGCGTACATCCAAGAATCCCTACATCGCGCAGTTCCACAGGATGCGCGGGTGACGTATGAAGTTGCGGGTAAGCAGCATGAAGTATCATTTGATCGTTCATCGCTCTATTCTTTTGAAGTGCTTCCGCAATCGGTCGATAGCGTCAGATTTACACGCGTCGAAGGTGCGGTGGGTATTACATCGGTGACTGAGCGCCCGATTGAGTTGGCTGATATCGAGCGAGATGCTGACATTGGCATCCGAAGAGAATATTATGTAAAGGGCACGCGCACTAATACGTTTACTGAGCGTGATTTGATAGAGGTTCGCCTGTATCCGACAATACAGAGCGCGGCTCTTGATGGCAATTATCAGATTGTCGATACGTTGCCAAATGGATTAATCCCGGTGACTAAATTGTATCAAGGTTATTACGGATCCGGTTGTCATGCTTGGTATCCATATAACATCGACGGACAGAAGGTTAAATACAACATCTGGAAGTCGTGGAACAACTATAGTCAGTGCGGCAACTACATTTCTTACTACGCGCGCGTTAAAAATAGAGGTACGTACGCGGCGGAGCCGGCACTTATGCAATCTTTAGTGAATCCTGAGTTTATAAACTACTCGGAATCAGGAACGATAACCATACCATAGCCGCATGAGATATCAGACTATGCGTGTTTTGTTGCTGGGTATATTGTCCGGGATAGTGCTTTTGGGTTGTGTTCGCCAGATAGACAATAAAATAGTATCCCCGGCAGTACTTCCGGATACGGCCTCGGCGGTCATCCCTACGCAAGATACGTTCTACAATGAAGACTTGTTCATGCAGTCGATTGTTTCGGCTGAACACGTTGAACCAATACATGCGGTTCGTGTTATTGTCGTACCGCACCACTTGCTCGCTTCTGATATTATTGCGTCGCTTATTGCCGCAACAGCTGTTGACACTGTTGAACGCGTGATTATGATAGGCCCGAACCATAATGATGTGAGCGCTTCGACGCTCAGTTCTGCTCAGGTGACGTGGAATACTCCTCTGGGTGATGTTGAGACTGATGGCAATACTGTTCGTGCGCTACTTGATTTTTTGGACATCCCGGCTCAACCTGACGCGTTTTTAGAAGAACATTCGGTTGGTGCGTTGATGCCTTTTCTTCGTCGCTATATGCCCGACGTTCGCGTTGTCCCTATTCTGTTTAATTCAACCGCGACGCAGGATGATGCGGCGCGCGTCGCAGCGTGGCTCGCTGACAATCTCGGCGCGCGTGATTTCGTGATTGTGTCGACTGATTTTTCGCACTACCTAACCCAGTCACAGGCAGACGAACATGATGAAATCACCGTGGAGCTGATTCTCAATGGGCGTGTTGAAAGGATTATGGGTCTTGATAACAGTTACCTTGATTCTCCGGCGAGTCTCGCGGCCGGGATGCTGTATGCGGACGCAAAAAAATGCGTGTCGCATATCGTGCGACGCGGCAATACGAATGATTTTACGAGTCGGTCGTATGAGGAGACTACAAGTTATTTTGGTATTGCGTTTGTGTGTCCTACAGAGTGAATAGACCTTCACGTATCAGCTTTCTGAATGAGTCAGGAATTGCGGATTGGGTTGCAATCCGTTCAAGCACTTCAGACACTTCTGCTTCCGGTGCTGAACCTGGCTGTCCGGTGTTGTTGATGTGTGTTGGCAACAGCTCATACGTTTGATGCAGGCGCCCATCTTTCTTTTCAAGCACTAATCTGACCGCCAGACCGCGCACGGTCTCTTCTGACCAGTATTGGTCAAATATAAAATTGCCGATACTGTAGAAAATGGGTTTGTTTTTGTAGAGTTCAATTGTCTGCACCACGTGCGGATGCGAACCTATAATGACGTCAGCGCCTGCGTCAATAAACTCGTGCGCTTCTTTTATCTGCACAGGTGAAGGGGACAGCTCATACTCAATGCCCCAATGCGGGTAGATTATCACGAAATGGACCTGCGGTTTTATTTTTTCTATCTCAGAGACTATTGCTTCGGTATCCAGCTTCCAGAGTGCGTGATAGCCGACGAGTCCTATGGTAAAATCATTCTTACTAACGATGGTTGAGCGCACACCTGCTTTGTTTTGCGGATCTCCGAATATAGAGATGTTCGCTTCCTGGAGAAATATTCTTGTCTGAGAAAGCCCTGCTTTGCCAAAATCAAGCGCGTGGTTATTCGCGAGACTGAATATTTGAAACCGTTCGGCAAGAGCCGGAATAAACTGCGGAGAAAAAGTGAATCTGAGCGTACCGCTATCTACGGCTACGGAGTCGTTTGCGGTGATAGTGCCTTCGAGGTTGGCAATAGCAAGGTCAGACCCTTCTAATAATGGTGTAATGCGCTCGAACGGGTATGAAAAATTGTTGCTCTTTTTTGCGATGCTGAATATGTGCCGATCAAGCATTATGTCTCCGACCATAAGCATAGTAAGTCGTTGTGGCGATTCTTTGGGCTCCGCATTTTTGTTCGTCACCTGCGGTCTAGACCATAGGTGCATTATGGTAGCGGCGGTTGCGACAATAATTACAACGCCAGATACAGTAAGATATATTAATTTCATACGCATATCATACCACAAACACCGTCATTCTATTATAAAATGACG